>OOCZ01002168.1_pt1 | contig 10944 bp, 9 predicted proteins | sample 1671631 | NCBI WGS metagenome assembly OOCZ01 (sample SAMN06348176, study PRJEB24527) | human gut metagenome | reverse complement strand
AGCGTTTGCATCGGAATGTCTGCGCAGCGGGCTGTTGCGCCCCAATACGCTATTTTTCAAGTATATATTATCTATTCTATGTAAAAACGTCAAGGTTCTTTCGTCAAAATGTACATCAATTAGCAAAAATCCGCTCAATCGCTTCCGTTTTTGTGAAAATTGCAAGGCTTTCTTCCAGCTTGACAGCGTTCGCCGCATCTGCTATAATTTTCACAATTCCGGCACGAAGCCGGGCACCGGGCCGAAGCCCGGCTTCATTTTTTCACTGCAGATTGTTGAACGGACACCATGAAGGGGTCTGCCGCTGGCGCGCGTGCTGGCGGCAGGCCCTTTTTGTCTGTGCATTTTCAGGAGGAATCATTGATGAATACCAAGACCCGTTCCACAACCCGTGATCTGGTGCTGGCCGCACTGTTTCTGGCACTGGCCTTTGTGCTGCCCATGATCACCGGCCATGTGCCTCAGATCGGCAATATGCTCTGCCCCATGCACTTCCCGGTGCTGCTGGCTGGCTTTGTACTGGGCGGCCCCTGGGGCCTGGCACTGGGCTTTGCCGCCCCGCTGCTCCGCTCGGTGCTGTTCGGGATGCCCCCGATGTACCCCATTGCCATCGCCATGGCCTTTGAGCTGGCCACATACGGCGCTGTGGCTGGTTTCATGTACCGCAAGGTGCAGCACACCCTGCCCATGATCTATGCCACCCTTGTCACCTCGATGGTGGCAGGCCGCCTTGTCTGGGGTGCGGTGCGCTTTGTGCTGGCCGGTCTGTCCGGCTCCAGCTTCCCGTTCAGCGCGTTCCTGTCCGGTGCGGTGCTCACTGCCGTGCCCGGCATCGTGGCGCAGCTCATCCTCATTCCGCTGATCGTGGCCGCACTGCAGAAAGCAAAGCTGACGGCTTAAAATCCCTGCGCTGACCGAACCCACACAGCAAAAAAGCCCGGAACCGTACCTGCTATGGCGGCAGGTGGTTCCGGGCTTTTCAGTTCATATTACAGTGTGGCAGCAGCTGTAACAAAAAAGAAGGAGAATCTTCAACCGGCAAATTGGAGAAGATCAGCCGGCAAAGCTTGCATTGACAGCGCGGCGGTTGCTCTGGTTGACAAAGTTCTTCTTTGCGCTCTCGAGCAGGCTTGCAAAAGCCAGGCCAATGCCGCAGTTATCGGACACGCCCTCGGTGACAGTCAGGTAAGCGTCCATCATAGTGTTGTCCAGAATAGCAGTGTTCTTGTTCATCATAATAAATATCCTCCGTATATCGGTAAATGTCATTGTGTTTTTTGGCAGGGCCTCTATCTCCCTGCATCCTCAAAGCGGAACCTTTCAGAACCCTTCGTTCTTTTGTTTCCCTCTCTGAGGATGGCCATATTATGCCACTCAATTATGAAATCGTTTTATAAATTCTATGAACAAACTATGAATTTAGTGATACATTTTTAACGTTCTTTCGTCCTTTGCGCAACTAGCACAAAACGTTTTTTATGAAAAATAAAGTTCTTGTATACATGGACGATTGAAACCTTGTTTGGAAAGCTTTTTCAGATTTTCTCTCCGTTTTGCCCAGAATTTCTTCTGCAAAAGGGGATACTCTCATGCAAAATCCGTCAGAATCCGTCATTTTCCAACAGGGCGAGGGCTTTCCTGTGCAAAATGCCCAGAAAAAAGTTCCAAACAAAAAGGCCGCCGTGCCAGCAGCACAGCAGCCTTTGAAAAGCCATTTCAGTTTTGCATCACTTGCACAGGAACGCCGGCAGGGGCTTGCCCTCCTTGCGCCACTGGTGATATTCCGCAGTGGCGGCAAATTCCACGTCACCGGCGGAGTTCAGGGCAGTTTCCACGGAATCCTGCACCACGCCAATGATAAAGCCGACACCGACCATCTGCATGGCGATATCATTGGAGATGCCAAACAGGGAGCAGGCCATGGGGATCAGCAGCAGGGAGCCGCCAGCCACGCCGGAAGCGCCGCAGGCACCCAAAGCGCTCATCACGGAAAGAAGGATGGCAGCGGGCAGGGACACCTGAATGCCCAGCGTATTGGCCGCAGCCAGCGTCATAATGGTAATGGTGATGGCGGCACCATCCATATTGATGGTAGCGCCCAGCGGGATGGAGACGGAATACATATCCTTATCCAGCCCCAGCTTTTCGCACAGATCCATATTGACCGGGATGTTGGCGGCAGAGCTGCGGGTGAAGAAGGCGGTCAGGCCGGATTCACGCAGGCAGCGGAACACCAGCGGATACGGGTTGCAGTGCAGATACACAAAGATGATAAAGGGCGAGACGACCAGTGCCATAAAGAGCATGGTGCCCACCAGCAGGAGCAGCAGCCTGCCGTACTGGGTAAAGATGGACAGGCCGTTGCTGGACACGTTGGTGTACACAAGGCCCATGATGCCGAAGGGTGCCAGATTGATGATCCAGCGGACGATCTGGGAAACTGCATCCGCTGTGTTTGCCAGGAACAGCTTGGTGCTGTCCGCGCCGTACTTCTTCATGGCCAGACCGAACAGGCAGGCCCAGAACAGGATGCCGATGTAATTGCCGTTCAGCAGGGCGCTGACGGGGTTTGCCACAAAGTTGGTGAGCAGGGTGTTCATCACCTCGCCCAGACCCTGGGGCACCACCTCGGATTCTGCCGCCTCAGCCAGAACGACGGTCTGAGGGAACAGGAAGCTGGTCACCACCGCAATGGCGGCGGCCAGGAAGGTGGTGAGCATGTACAGCCAGATGACCGTGCCAAAGCGCCGGTCCAGCCTGGACGTGCCCTGCGCCAGCGCACTGGCCACGATAACGAACACCAGCACCGGGGCAATGCCCTTCAGGGCACCCACGAACAGGCTGCCGAACTCTTCCACCCAGCCCGCACCGGGCACCGCCAGTGCCAGCACCGCACCGACCACAAGGCCGATGACGATGCGCAGGATCAGGCTGGTGGCGTTGTACCTTGCCGCAGCCGCTTTCAACGTTTTCATAACTTTTCCACTCCCCTATCCAGATTGTACGCCCATTGCGCACAGTTTTCCCATTCCTCTACACGGAACAAATACGATTATACGCCTCGCAGACCGAAAAGTCAAAGATTTTTCCCGTTTTTTTGGTTTTTATTTCAACATGTACTGACAGGAGCTTTTTCACTGTCCGCATACAGAATACAATTTCACGAAAAGAGACCGCACCCCGTGTGTTTCGGGATGCGGTCTGTTCCTGTTTTAGTCGAGATAGGACACCTTGCCGGGTACAAAGCCCTGAATGCCCATGCCGGGCGCATCGGAGACGGTGATGTTCTTTTCGTCAAACACGGCACCGCCGAGGATGTGGTCCTCGCTGCAGAGCACCGGGCCGTCGAGGTCGATCTTGGTGATGATCTTCTTGGCGCAGGCCAGCTCCACAGCGGCGTTGACGGAGATCTTTGCTTCCAGCATACAGCCGATCATGCACTCCACGCCGTACACCTCAGCGGCGGCGGCAATGCGCAGGGCATTGGTGATGCCGCCGCACTTCATCAGCTTGATGTTCACCAGGTCGGCCGCGCCGGTCTGCATGATCCGCAGGGCATCTGCCGGGCTGAACACGCTCTCGTCGGCCAGCACGGGCACATCGGCATGGCGGGTGACATACTGCATCCCCTCAAGGTCTGCGGCAGGCACGGGCTGCTCCACGAACTCAATGTCCAGCCCCTTCTCCTGCATCTGGTTCAGGATGCGGACCGCCTGCTTGGCGTTCCATGCCTGGTTGGCATCGATGCGGAGCCTGATGTCCCGGCCCACGGCCTGCCGCACTGCGGCAAGGCGGGCCACATCCAGTTCAGGGTCAATGCCAACCTTGACCTTCAGGCAGTCGTAGCCGCGCTGGACGGCGGTGCGGGCATCCCGGGCCATCTCCTCCGGCGGGTTGACGCTGATGGTGATATCGGTCACGATGTTCCTGCGGGCACCGCCCAGCATCCGGTAAACAGGGGCGCTGTACTTCTGGCCCAGCAGATCCCACAGGGCCATATCCACAGCGGCCTTGGCGCTGGTATTGTGGACAAGCGCCTTCTGCACGGCGGCGGTCAGATCCTCAAACTCATCGAGGTCGCGGCCCAGCAGGGCAGGGGCGATATGATCCCGAATGGCACCGAGGATGGCCCCGGTGGTGTCGCCGGTGATAACACCGGTCGGGGGTGCTTCGCCGTAGCCCACCGCACCGGTATCGGTGTGGAGCTCCACGATAACATCCTCAACGCTGTTCACAGTGCGCAGTGCCGTTTTGAACGGCACCCGCAGCGGGGTGGAAATGCGGCCCAGCCGCACCTGCGTGATCTTCATAGTCCCGTCCTCCTTCTTATTCCAGCGGCAGATTTGCCAGCTTGACAATGGCGTTTGCAATGATCTGGGCGTTCTGCACCAGACGTTCCAGATCGATGCATTCATCGGGCTGATGCTCTGTGACCGGGTCACCCGCGAACAGGGGGCCAAAGGCCACCACATTGGGCAGCATCTTGGCGTAGGTGCCGCCGCCGATGCACTTGGGCGGGGCATTGTCGCCGGTGGCATCCCGGTAAACCTCCAGCAGGGCGCTGACCAGCGGGGTCTCGGCAGGGTAGTAGAGCTTTTCCTTGTGCACCTGCGCTTCCAGTGCCCAGCCTGCGGCCTCAAAGGCGGCCTGCACAGCGGGCTGGCAGTCCGCCTGTTCCATGGTCACAGGATAGCGGTAGTTCAGCTTGACCCACAGATGCTGCGCGTCGCCCTCGATCAGCCCCCAGTTGCAGCTCATGGGGCCGGAGGGCGCGTCCTCCAGCCGATGGCCCAGCAGGCGCTCGCCGTAGGGATCGGTGCCCAGCTTCTCGGCCAGAAAGTGCACGGCCTGTTTTGCATCCCCCTCCAGCGGCAGCCGGTCGAGGTAGCACACCAGCCGCCCGATGGCGTTTTCGCCCTGCTCCGGGTGGCTGCCGTGGGCCGAAACGCCCACCGCTTCCACCTGATAGCCGCCGGGGATGGCCGTCACGGTGATGTGCTCCGCCTCCGGCAGGGCGGCCCCCGCCGGGGCGGTCAGCACAGCGCAGGCGTAATCCGGCACCACATTGCCGGCCACGCCGCCCTGCACCCTGTTCAGCTGCCAGGCACCGGTCTGGTGCAGCTGCACGGCATAGCTCTCGTTCAGGATGCCCTTTTCGCCGTTGATGAGCGGATACTCGCCGTCCGGGGTGAAGCCCAGCACCGGGATCTCCCCGCCGTGGGCCTTGTAGTACAGCACGTCCCGGTCGTTGGTCTCCTCGTTCAGGCCGAACAGCAGCCGGACACGGCGGTTGAGCGGAATGCCCAGATCCCGGATGGCCTTCAGCGCGAACAGGCTGGCCACCACCGGGCCTTTGTCGTCAATGGCACCCCGGCCATACAGCCTGCCGCCCTCGATCTCGGCGGCGTAGGGCGGGTGATGCCAGCCCTCGCCCTCGGGCACCACGTCCAGATGCCCCAGCACCGCCACCATCTCGTCCCCGGTGCCGATCTCGCACCAGCCGATGTACCGATCCATGTCGGTGGTCTCAAAGCCCAGCTCATGGCAGAGGGCCAGCGCCTCGGCAAAGCAGGCATCCACCTCCTCGCCAAAGGGCTTGCCCGGCAGCGGGTCGGCCTCCACACTGCGCCTGCGCACCAGCCGCTGGAGCGCCGCCACCATCTGGGGCCGCAGCGCCGCCACGGCCTCGTTCAGTTTTTTGTCCATACGTTCCACCCCTTTTGTGATTCATTTCACAGCTTGTATTATAGAACGATTGCCCCCGCTCCACAAGCCCCCAGTTCCACGAAAAAACGCCCCCGCATACTTCATCAGAAGTATCCGGGAGCGCTCGGCCACAATCGTCAAGAGATGCCACCACCTCAGCATTCTGGTTTTTCTTTTTTTTTTTTTTTTCAATTTTTTTTGAAAAAGGGTGAAAGGATTTCGCGCGGCGTGTATTTAAGGAAGTAAGAGCATCCATTTTTGCCGGAGCTCCACTTCCGGCCCAAAGAAAGTGAGGGACCCCCTATGAAGAAACGACTTATCAGCCTTCTGGTGGCGCTGTGCATGGCGGTAACGCTCCTGCCTGTGTCGGCACTTACAGCGTGGGCGGAGGAGAGCAGCCAATTAAAAATTGTAGGTGGCTATCCTGTCGGTTCCGGTGAGAACCATGATCGAAATTGTTCTGGTGATGGCTGGAGCTATGACGGTTCTACACAAACGCTTACTCTCGATCCCTCAACTCCTACTACCTATGATTTGAAAGAGAGCGGAAACATCCGTCAGGATCAAAACAGTATTTTATGTTCTGCCATCATAGAGAAAAACGCAACGATTGTAAATGGTAATTTTTTGGACATCGATAATCCTGGTCCCAGTATTACCAATGATGGCACTATAACGAGTGGCTCTTACTCCATGCACGTTATAAATCATGGTACTATTACCGGCGGCACTTTTTTTGATCCCATTACCAATGCCCCCACTGGCACGATTGAAAATGGCACGTTTCTTTCTACCGTTACCAACAACGGCACCATAAAGGGCGGCATTTTTCGTAAAAAACCAACAGGTGGCACTGTCCATAAAGGCTATACCTTGAATGTGAATCAGAATAATGGCAGCTATGAGATTCGCTACGCAACAATCAATGGTCTCGGCTCAAGCGGTTATGTCATTCCCAATTCCGACCATGATACCAGCGTCACCATCAAATATACTTTTTCCCGTAGCAGTACAAACAGAGTATTTTCTATTGATGTTACATTCGGAGACACAAACGACACACCTTGTTTGTTAGAAGATTGGGCACCAGGTGCAAGACATTCCGATAAAGGTGATAATGTTTATGTCACTTTTACCGCACCACACGCCCATGCGAGCACCGTTACCCTGAGCATACTGACCCGGCTGGTGATCGACGAAAACGGCTACCCCGTTGGCACCAAGGGCGGCACCCAGGATTACAGCGGCAACGGCTGGAGCTATAACCACACTGACAAAACTCTGACCCTGAACCCCAGCACGCCGACAAGTTATGATTTCTCCGGTGAGGAAAACGCACTGTGCCCCCTGAACCCGAATGTCCAGTTGATGGTTGAATCCGGTGCCAAGCTGACCGGCGGCGCATTTGCGAAAGAGCCCAAAGGTGCAGGCACATTCAAAACAGTCACCCTGAACGGAACCGGTTCTATCACAGCGGTCAACGGCCTTGCGTCCGGCGACTGGGGCAAAACCCTTTATGCAGTCAAGACCGGGAATAATACCATTACCGCCAGTGAGCCTATCCTTGATATCAACCGCATTTTATTGGAAAGCGTATATCCGGATTCTTCCAACAAAAACACCGTGTGCATCAATATAAAATCTCTTAATTCTGTGAGTGCTCTTGATTCGAAAGCGGATATCATACTGAACCAGGCTTCCCATGGTTTGTCTCTTAGCATGGACAGTGATGGCACACCGGTTATAGTCAATGCTCCTTTTGAGGCCGATGGAGGATTTTATACCTACTATGGTGACGGTTGGCACATCCAGAAATCATTTGAGGGCATCGGCACACTGTATCTGACCGGCGGAAAAACCTACAACTTCCGATTTACCGACCCCGTCAATAAAACCGGCCAGTTGGATGCAGTGAAATGCGGCATCCTCAATGAGGGCAGCATCATCGAGGACGGTGTTTTCAACACTCTGGCAGCAAATGCTTTGCCCAGCAGCACTTCGAGCATGACCCCTAAAATCAAAGGCGGCACATTTGCAGCCGGTCTGTATTATAACAACGGCGAGATAACCGGCGGTGCATTCAACGGAAAAGACAGCATTCTCACCCATGGAACCGTGCTGAGTGGAAATTATCGCTCTGTTACCGTGAATGGTGGAGCTATCTCGAAAGTAAACGATACGCCTCCTCTCGTCCCCGGTGAAACTGGCTATGATTTGGTGCAGAGTTCCGCATGGGATCTGTATTCTTATGCAGGCACCGTCCTCACCGTAGAATCCAATGTAGATATTACGAATATCAACGGTCAAAAAATCGGCGAGGCATTCGGCAGCTACTACCTGAACGGTGAAACCAACAAAAAAGTGGTATGCTTTGAGATGCCCGACAGCGATGTGGAGTTGAACTCGACCAAAATCGTTGTTCCCGACCCGAAGCCCGAACCGAAGCCCGAACCCACACCTGACCCCACCTACACCCTGACGGTGAAGGGCGGCACGTTCACCTACAACGGCGGCGAAGCCATGACCAGCGCCAGCGTGCCGGTGGATGCCGAGGTCAAGGTGACGCTGAACCAGAGCGCCGTGCCCGAGGGCATGGTGTTCGACCTGTGGGCCATGGATGAAGCCAGCCTGCTGGGCAACCCGGCGGTCGCCTACAACCAGGAGAGCTTTACCATCCCGGCAGGCACCGTGGCCAAGGGCAGCACCGTGACCGTGGAAGCCCAGTACCGGGATGCCACCATCGAGAGCGAACCCAGCATTCTGGGCACTGCCGCCATCATCGGCGTGGCCGGTGCAGGCACGGCGGTCATCGTGTGGCAGGGCTACCGCATCGGCATGGAGCTGTACGAGAAGTATTTCCAGCCCACGCCGGAAGAGGATGCGGTGGTCGAACCCACGCTTGAAAGTCAGATGACAGATCCGATTTTCTGAAAGCGGGCTCACCCTCTCAGTCTCGCTTTGCTCGACAGCCCAGGTTGTGGCTCCCAGCAGCTGCTTCGTGCAATTGCACTCGCACCTTGCTGGCCACTGCCCCAACAACTCCTCCCTCAATCCGCCACTGGCGGCGGTCGTCGTCGTTGCCCCCAAAGGGAGAGCTCTTGACAAACCGATATAAAAACAGCGCCGCTCCATCGTTTCCGGTGGGGCGGCGCATTTTTGCGGTTCAATCCCGGCGCAAAGGCAGGGTAAGGGACATTTTCTGGTAGGCAATGCGGGGCGTGCCATCCTCCACATGGATGATGCCGCACCTGGTAAAGCCGTTTTCTTCCAGCAGGTGCTGCATGATCTTGTTGTCAGCGTGGGTGTCGGCCCGCAGGCTCTCGCAGTGCTCCAGACACCAGGTGATCACAGCGGCGGCAACGCCGGGGTGCCTGCCTGCCGAAGCCAGCCGGTGGATGGTGCCGTAGGGCAGGGTATCGTTCAGCCACTTGCCATCCTCGATCCGGGCATAGGTGGGGTCCGGGCCAAGGATGAAGGCAAACACGCCCTCCAGCTCGCCGTTTACAAGGTAGAGGAACAGCCGGTTGGAATCAATGTCCTCTTCCAGCAGCTCCTGCGGCGGGAAATGATCTCCCCACTGGGTGGGGTTGCCGGAATCCGCCATCGCCTGCCGGGCACGGGCATAAATTTTCAGGATCGCATCCAGATCTGCACGTCTTGCTCCACGAAACATCGTCATCCAACCTCTCTTCCGGCAGGCCGCTGCCCGCCCTGATCGTTCTGCTTTAATATAACACAAAACGGCCCTCTCCGTCAAAGCCTGCTGCAAAGGCGGAGAGGGTCGTTCACTGATGCGCTTATGTGCGCTGGCTGCGTGCCCGGCGGTACTCCCGGGGGCTCTGGCCATACCGCTCATGGAACAGGCGGTAGAAGTAGCTGGTGTTCTCGTAGCCCACCTGGGTGATGATCTGCTGGATGTTCAGGTCGCTGCGGCGCAGCAGACGGGCGGCGGTCTCCATCCGGTGCTTCTGCAGCAGTTCCTTATAGGTCTTTCCGGTCTGGGCCCGGACGCACTCGCTGACATACGCCAGCGAAACGCCGTAGCTGCGGGCCACATTGGAAAGGCTTGCTTCGCGGTAATTCTGGGTGATCTCCTGTAATGCCGCCTGGACCAGCGCTTCGCGGCTGACCGCCTCGCCGCGCGTTTCCAGCGGGAAATTCTTGGTCTGTACCATAGCGTAAAACCCTCCGTTGCGGCAGCGGCGGGCGGGGACAGGGGGATGCCGGACCCCCGCCGCAGCCAGTTCATCAGGCTTTCTGGGGAAGCCTTTCTGCCTATAATACGGGCGGGTCACAGAAATAATTGCAAATAGCTCAAATTTTTACAGAAACAAAAGATCAGAACATATTTTCGTTATGATAACGCCCGCTGCGGACGAACTCCACCCACTCGGCCAGATTCACGGCGTGGTCGCCGATGCGCTCCAGGTACTTGATGACCATGAGCAGATCCAGGGCGGCATCCACCTTGCCGGGGTCGGCGGCGATCTCCTGCGCCAGGGTATGCTTGATGGCGTTGAAATCGTAGTCCACCTCATCGTCGGCGGCAATGACCCTGAGGGCGGCCTGCTCATTCTCAGAGGTCAGGGCATTCAGGGCATCCAGGATCATCTTGTGCGCCTTCTGGCCCATCCTGATGGCCTGGCTCACAGCAGGGTCGCCCTCCTTGCGGACAGTGACCAGATGAGGGATGATCTCCGCGATATCGGAGGCATGGTCGCCGATGCGCTCCACATCCGTAACCACCTTCATGGCGGTGGAGATGCGGCGCAGGTCACCTGCCACCGGCTGCTGGCGGAGCAGCAGGGTCATGCAGCGGTGCTCAATGTCCCGCTCCATGTTGTTGATGCGGCCATCGCCCTGTGCCACGGCGGCGGCAGCCCCGGCATCGGCGGTGCAGAGGGCTTCCATTGCAGCTTCCACGGCATCGGCAGCGTTCTGCCCCATCTCGGTCAGGGCCGTTTTCAGGGCGGCAAGGTCGTTTTCGTATTGTGTACGGTTGCTCATTGCGTTTTTCTCCTTAGCCGAACCGGCCCGAAATGTAATCCTCGGTGCGCTTATCCTGCGGGGTGCTGAAGATCTGCGCCGTTGGGCCGGCTTCCACCAGCTCGCCCAGCAGGAAGAAGGCGGTGCGGTCGCTGATACGGGCTGCCTGCTGCATGTTATGGGTCACGATGACCACAGTGTAGTTCTTTTTCAGCTCGCTCATCAGCTCTTCCACCTTCATGGTGGAGCCGG
>OOCZ01002167.1_pt1 | contig 10946 bp, 6 predicted proteins | sample 1671631 | NCBI WGS metagenome assembly OOCZ01 (sample SAMN06348176, study PRJEB24527) | human gut metagenome | reverse complement strand
GAATTTATTTGGCAAGTCTTCGGAAGTCCTGCACCGGAACCGATAAATACGGCATGGAAGCCCTCTTCATCCATCAGCTGATCGATGGTCACGGATTTACCTACCACTACGTTGGTTTCAATATGAACACCGAGAGATTTAACATTCTCGATCTCTTTTGCCACAACGCCGCTCTTGGGAAGACGGAACTCCGGAATACCGTATACCAGTACACCGCCTGCCTCATGCAGTGCCTCGAAGATGGTGACATCATAACCCATTTTTGCCAGATCTCCGGCACAGGTCAGACCCGCGGGGCCGGAACCGATGACAGCTACCTTTTTGCCGTTCTTCTGTGCTGCCGGTGTGGGTTTGATACCGTTTTCTCTTGCCCAGTCTGCAACGAAACGCTCCAGTTTACCGATGGAGATGGGATCCCCCTTGAAACCGCGGATACATTTTCCTTCACACTGGCTCTCCTGCGGGCATACACGACCGCAGACAGCGGGAAGTGCGCTGGATTCGCTGATGATACGATAAGCCTCTTCGATATTGCCGTTCTTCACCTGTTCAATGAACTGAGGGATCTGGATGGCTACGGGACAGCCTTTTACGCACTGTGCGTTTTTACAGTTAATGCAGCGGGAAGCCTCTTCCATTGCTTCTTCTTTGTTATATCCGAGACAAACCTCTTTGAAATTGGTAGCACGTTCCTTCGCATCCTGCTCTCTGACAGGAATTCTCTTTAATACATCCATTTTATTTTAACCATGCCTTTCTGATTTATCGTGTTCAAACTTTTGTATGACTACTGGCAGTTACCGCAGCCACCGTGATGGGTATCTCCCTCTTCCAGGGCCAGCATTGCACGTCCCTCTGCGGTCTTGTAGATCTGCTGACGTCTCATTGCCTCGTCGAAGTTCACTTCATGTCCGTTGAACTCGGGGCCGTCCACGCAGGCAAATTTCACCTTGCCACCGACCGTTACACGACAGGCACCACACATTCCCGTTCCATCTACCATAATGGGGTTCAGGCTGACAACGGTCGGAATCTCCAGTTCTTTGGTTAATAAACATACAAACTTCATCATGATCATGGGGCCAATAGCAATACACAAATCGTATTTTTTGCCTTCTGCTACCAGATCTTTTATCGTCTGGGTTACCATACCACTTCTTCCGTAGGAACCGTCATCCGTGGTCACATAAAGATTTCCGGCTACAGATTCCATTTCCTTTTCCAGGATCAGAAGATCCTTGGTCTTGCTTCCTACGATAACATCTGCAGCGATTCCATGCTCATGCAGCCATTTCACCTGGGGATATACCGGTGCTGCTCCTACACCACCTGCAACGAAGAGGATCTTTTTGGATTTTACTTCTTCCAGAGGCTGCTCCACAAGTTCGGAAGGACGTCCTAAAGGGCCTACAAAATCATGGAAATATTCCCCTTCTTCTAACTGTGCCATCATTTTGGTTCCCGCGCCTACCGTCTGGAACACAATTGTGATGGTTCCTTTTTCTCTGTTGTAATCACAGATAGTCAGAGGGATTCTCTCTCCTTCACTGTCCATTCTTACGATGACAAACTGACCGGGTTCACAGGTCTTTGCCACTCTGTCTGCTTCTACCTCCATAAGATAGATGTTGGTTGTCAGCTCCTGTTTTTTTACGATCTTATACATTTCTCTTTTTCCGTCCCTTCTGTTAGGATTATATATCTAAACGATCACCAAGCGTATAATGGCGGCCGCTTTCGTCGGTCTGCAATTTGTACAGTTCCCGGGTATAGGCATTTACGGCGAACAGATTCCCCGTCTTTGTGACTGTCCCATCTTCTCCCCGGTAGATCTCGGCAACAACATAGAAATCATCTATCTTGTTGATGTTCGTCACATACTGATACTGATAGAGATATGCCGCAGCGGATTCATCAAAGCTTCCGGATGCTTCCGTTATTTTACCACTTTCTATGGCATAATTCACTACTTTTGTCACGGCATCCTCCGGCATAAACTCCGTGTTCATGACCAGATTGTAGCTTTTCTCCACGATCTCGCTCTTTCTTCCTTCCGCAATGCGGATAAACCGGAAGACTGATTTGCCAAGAGGCATGGGGATGGGTCCATTATACACCGTGGAATTCTGCGTAGGATCGGAACCATCCGTTGTGTAATAAACATCATATCCGTCGGTCACCTCGATATTGATTGGGAATTCATAATCCCCACTGACCGCCGTTACCTCCGGAGCACTCAGTTCCTCGATCTCAATATGGTAATTTTTGGTAACCACTGGACTACTGATCCCATTCTCATTGATGTAGACGGCTTTGATACAGTAATCACCGCTCTCTAAAAGGATGGGTGCCGTATACAGCAGACTGTGTTCTCCCGGTTCGGTTTCGTCGGTAGTATAGTAGATCTTACCACTTCCGAAAGTTGTCAGGTTCAAAGGCTGGATGCTGGTATAATATCCCTCCTGCAGACTGAATTCCGGTTCCATTGCCATATAGCTCTGGTATTTACTCATAATATTTACATTACCACAGTTCAACAAAAGATCATTAATGGTCTTATAATCTTCCCTGGCCGCATAGATGGCGATCAGCTTTCCATAAGCACTTTCCAGTTGTTCGGAAGTAGCTGCGGCATCCGCAACAATCTCCCGAAGCAGATATTCATATTCCATTTTGTTGTTCTTCTGAAAATAAATATCCGCCAGTTCAAATTTTAAGGTGATGTTCCCCGGATCGATTTCCAGCGCACGTTCATAACAGGTGATCGCCTGATCGTATTCCCCGGAAGCTACATACTCTCTCGCACTCTTTATCTGATATTCAGCGGAATGATAGTGGGAATAAGAGATTCCGAAACCGGTACATACCACCGCTACTACCGCAAGCACCAGGATCAGCACAATGAATTTCCAGCGAAAGGGATGTTTTGCCGTATTTTCCAGCGGTTCTTCATCCCAGTCCTGCAATTCCGTCATGCTCTGCTGTGCATCCTGATCGTCCGTGGCATCTTCTTCCGGTGTCATTTCCCTGGCAATATCATGCAGAGTCTGCTCCATATTGTATTCAATTTCCGGTTCAAAATCGGGAACAATATGGATATCCTCCCCACAGTGCTCGCAGTAAAGCGTACCTTCTTTCATTTCCGCCCCGCAATTCGGACACTTCATATAATTATCCTCTTACTGCCTGCAAGGATACCGATTCCAGGCAGTTATTCATCAGCATAGCTATGGTCATAGGACCTACGCCGCCGGGAACCGGAGTAATGGCGCTGCATACAGGCTCCACACTGTCAAAGTCCACATCACCGCACAACTTGTTTTCTTCGTTGCGGTGAATTCCCACGTCAATGACAACCGCACCCTCTTTTACATATTCTGCCGTGATCATCTTCGGCTTGCCGACAGCCACCACCAGAATATCCGCTCTTTTGGTTACTTCCTTCAGATCTTTGGTACGGCTGTGAGCCACCGTCACCGTACCGTTCTCCCGAAGCAGCAACAATGCCATGGGCTTGCCGACGATATTACTTCTGCCTACCACCACACACTCTTTTCCGGCGATCTCAATACCGGAACGCTTCAGCAGCTGTATGACTCCTGCAGGAGTACAGGACACAAAGCCCGGCTTGCCGATGCAGAGTGCACCGACATTCTGGGGATGAAATCCGTCTACATCCTTTAAAGGAGAAATGGAATCCAGTACCTTTTCTTCGTCAATATGTTTCGGTAACGGCAGCTGCACCAGAATGCCGTTGACATCGGTTCTGTCATTTAATTCCCGGATCAGCTCCAGTAATTTTTCCTCTGTTGTCTCCTCTGGAAGTTCATATGCCAGAGACCGGATACCTACATATTCGCAGGCCTTTTTCTTGTTGCGGACATATACGGAAGATGCGGGATCCGCACCTACCTGGATCACCACCAGCGTTACTTCGCAGCCCTGCTCTTTTAACCCTGCGATTTTTTCTTTGACTTCATCTTTAATCTGTGCGGAAATAACTTTTCCATCTATTAACTGTGCCATGAGACACTTTCCTCCTTACTAGAACAAGCCTACGATCCTGCCGCTGTCATCCACATCGATATTGTAAGCAGCTGGAGCCTTGGGCAGGCCTGGCATGGTCATGACCGCACCGGTGAGCACTACAACAAAACCGGCACCGGCAGACACATAGACCTCTCTTACATTCAATTCAAAACCGGAAGGTCTTCCCAGTAACGTAGGATCATCTGACAGAGAATACTGGTTCTTTGCCATACATACCGGCAGATCACCAAAGCCAAGTTCCGTCAGTCTCTTTAACTGTTTTGCTGCCGCCGGAGCAAACACTACATCAGACGCTCCGTAGATCTCCTGTGCGATCTTTTTGATCTTATCCTGAAGAGACAGTTCATTTTCATATAAAACATGGAAGTGGTTCTCTTTTTCGTCGATTGCTTTTAATACTTTCTCAGCCAGAGCGATTCCACCCTCTCCGCCTTTCTCCCACACTTCGGAGAGTGCGAACTCACAGCCTCTTGTCTCACAGAATTCTCTGACATAAGCGGTCTCCGCCTCACTGTCGGTGATAAAAGAGTTCAGGGTAACCACTACAGGCACACCATATTTCTGAAGATTCTCAATATGTTTCTCCAGATTCACAATACCTTTTTTCAACGCTTCCAGATTCTCTGCTCCCAGATCCGCCTTTGCAACGCCACCGTTGTATTTCAGTGCACGGATGGTTGCTACCAGTACCACTGCATCAGGAGTAAGTCCTGCCTTACGACATTTGATATCGAAAAATTTCTCTGCTCCCAGATCCGCACCGAAGCCGGCTTCCGTGATGCAATAGTCTGCCATCTTCATGGCTGCCTTAGTAGCTCTGACGGAGTTACATCCGTGAGCGATGTTGGCAAACGGACCTCCGTGTACCAATGCGGGAGTATGCTCTAAGGTCTGGATCAGATTGGGCTTGATGGCATCCTTTAACAGTGCTGCCATGGCACCGACTGCTTTCAGCTGGCCGGCGGTCACCGGCTCACCCTGATAGTTGTAAGCCACAACGATTCTGGACAGGCGCTCCTTCAGATCCTTCATATCGTCTGCCAGACACAGGATCGCCATGATCTCACTGGCTACGGTAATGACAAAATGATCCTCTCTGACAAAGCCGTCTGTCTTGTTGCCAAGTCCTACCACAATATTACGAAGGACTCTGTCATTCATGTCCTCACAGCGCTTCCACACGATCTGCCGGGTATCGATGTCCAGATCATTGCCCTGCTGGATATGATTGTCCAGCAGCGCAGCCAACAGGTTGTTGGCAGAGGTGATGGCATGAAAATCACCGGTAAAATGCAGATTCAGTTCATCCATAGGCACTACCTGTGCATAGCCGCCGCCGGCAGCTCCACCTTTGATACCAAAGCAGGGGCCTAAGGACGGCTCTCTGAGCGCAATTACAGCCTTTTTGCCCATTCTGCCGAAAGCTTCTCCCAGCCCAACAGTGGTCGTGGTCTTACCCTCTCCTGCAGGAGTTGGGTTGATAGCTGTTACCAGAATCAGTTTTCCATTGGGACGATCCTGGATCTTACGTAAAAATTCTTCGGAAAGCTTTGCCTTGTATTTTCCGTAAAGTTCCAGGTCATCTGCTTCAATGCCAATACTTTCAGCCACTTTGGTGATGGGCTCCATTACCGCTTCCTGTGCGATTTCAATATCTGTTTTCATATTTTCCCTCCGTTTATTCAGACAGTTCTCCATGTCAGATTTCCTCTAACAACTGTTCAAACTGTTCCATACTCATAAGTACCTTTCTGGGCTTTGTGCCTTCTTCTTCGCCGACCACGCCGTACTCACACAATTGATCCATGATCCTGGCGGCACGGTTAAAGCCGATCTTAAGCACACGCTGCAGCATTCCGATGGATGCCTTATCCTTGTCTATAATAAAACGCGCGGCTTCCTCAAAATATTCGTCTCTGTCGTTGCCACCGCCGGATCCGCTTCCGGAAGAGCCTCCCGATGAGCCGATATTTTTAATCTTTTCTTCTATATCCTCGGCATAGCTGTTATAGACATTGCCAAGGGTCTGATTTTTCAGATAATCCACCACATCGGATACTTCCTTGTCGGACACAAAAGCGCCCTGTACTCTGGCCGGTTTGGAATAACCCTGCGGGTAGAATAACATATCGCCTTTACCAAGCAATTTCTCCGCACCGTTCATATCCAGGATCGTTCGTGAATCCACACCGCTGGATACGGAGAATGCCACACGACTGGGCATATTGGCCTTGATCAGTCCGGTGATGACATCCACACTGGGTCGCTGGGTAGCGATGATCAGATGGATACCTGCGGCTCTGGCCAACTGTGCCAGACGACAGATAGATTCCTCCACTTCGCCGGGGCATACCATCATCAGATCCGCCAGCTCGTCCACGATAATGACGATCTGCGGCATCTTCTTCGGTGCTTCCTCTCCTTCCGGAACAGGCATAGTCTCTATTTTCTTGTTATACCCCTTCAGATCACGGACATTATAATCGGCAAACTTCCGATAACGGTCTTCCATCTCACTGACGCCCCAGTGCAATGCAGCAGATGCTTTCTTGGGATCTGTCACTACCGGGATCAGCAGATGAGGAATGCCGTTATAGACACTCAGTTCCACGACCTTCGGATCCACCATGATCAGTTTCACATCATCCGGATGCGCCTTGTACAAAATACTCATGATCAGCGTATTAATGCATACGGACTTACCGGAACCGGTAGCTCCGGCGATCAGCATATGAGGCATCTTGGCAATATCCGCCACCACAGTCTTGCCCGCGATATCCTTACCTACGGCAAATGCAATATTGGAATTAAACTCCTGAAACTCTTTGCTCTCTAACAGATCCCGGAGTGCTACTGTCATGTTCTCTTTGTTCGGGACTTCGATACCGATAGCTGCCTTTCCGGGGATCGGTGCCTCGATACGAATATCCGTTGCCGCCAGATTCAGCTTGATATCATCTGCCAGGCCTACGATCTTGGATACCTTTACGCCCTGTTCCGGCTGTAGTTCATAGCGGGTAACACTGGGACCCTGGCTGATATCGGTAATCGTTACCTTTACACCGAAAGTATTTAACGTCTGCTGCAAGCGCATGGCGGTCTCTTTTAATTCTCTGGAGGAATCTCCGGTAGCTGCCTTTCCCTTCTGTAACAGGCTCAGAGGCGGAATCCGGTATTCTGCCGGAGGCTGTTTGGCCGCTTTCGCAATATCCTTATGTATCTGATCCTCTGCCGGAGAATTACCCTTTGGCGGCTCCGGTGCCGTGATTTTCGGTCGTATGCGGTTTTCCGCTGTTGCTGTCTCTGCAGGTTCCCGCACGACAGGCTCAGTCTCCGGGATATCTTCCTTGTGAATCCGGATAGATTCCGCCTGAGGTGTCAGAAGTGCTGCCTCCTCCTGCCAGGATTCTCTTCGTTCAAAAGGTTTTTTGAAGGTAGCAGCACTGGTCACTTCCTCCACGGGGATCTCCTCGTAAGGTTCTTCTGCTGCGGCCTCCTGCATGGTCACCTGATGCATTCCCGTTACCTTGATCTTATCAAAATCGCTGGAGGTCACTCTGGTCTCTTCCACAACAGGAATCTCCTGTGCATCCTCTTCATAAACGATCTCATGAATATCTTCCCGTCTTCCCACAGGCTGTGCCTCCTGCTTTTTCAGGGAAGTGTCCATCATAACACCGCTGACTTTTTTCTCTCTGCGGGGAATGGCGTTTAAGATCTGCTCATTCTCTTTCTCTTCCGCACGGAGTCTGCGCTCTTCCTCACGGATCCGTCGTTCCTCTTCCCGGATACGACGGGCTTCCTCTCTCTGGGAATTACGTTCCTCCTGTTCCTGTCTGCGGATCTGTGCATTTTCCCGTCTGCGCACTGCATCCTCTCTGGACAGTTCCCGGATCCGGTCACCACCGTTTCGCATACTGTTTAAGAAAGAACGCTCCGTTACCAGGATCAGACTGATCACAGAACACAATAAGACCACCAGAACCGTTCCTACCGTCTCCAGATAATGCAGCAACAGATAGCAGATACTTCCTGCCAGAATACCTCCGCCCTTTTTACCGGTACTGCAGTTTGTATATAACAGTTTGATATCATACTGTTCCATAGAGCCGGCAGTCCTGGCGATCAGATCACAGATCACACCGAGCATCAGAAACAATACGACACCTGCAATCATTTTGCGTACAGCGGTAGGGTTCCCCTCATTGGCGAACCAGAAAGCCACAGCCAGAAATATCACAATAGGTGCTATATATGCAGTAAATCCAAAGATACCGAATAAGACCCCGCTGATCGCATTGCCGACCGGGCCGATAATACCGAAATTACAACAAAATAATATCACCATTACCACAAACAAAACGATCAGACCGATCTCATGGAACAGTTCACTGTCCTGTGCTGTTCTCTGCGCCTGCCTGCTGCGGCTGTTTGTGGTACTTTTTCTCGTCCTATTGGAAGATGATGTTCTTTTGCCTGATGAAGATGCCATGTCATCATACTCCTAACTTCATTATAGTCATAATTAGAAGTATATCATTTTTCCATGGCCTTGTCATCCCTTTTTCTGTTCCCTTCGATCATCTTCCGAAGCCTGCAGATGGCCCGGTCGATACCTCCCACTTCGTCAATAATACCGTGGTTCACCGCTTCTTCTCCCACCAGAATGCTTCCCACATCCTTCGTTAAGAATCCGGTCTCCATCATGAGTTCTTCCAGTTTTGTCCGGCTGATTTTACAGTGTTTGCATACAAAGCCCGTGATCCGGTCCTGGATCAGTTTAAAATATTCAAAGGTCTGGGGCACACCGATCACCATGCCATTCATTCTTACCGGATGTATCACCATGGTTCCAGTGGGTACGATGAAGGAATAGTCACAACTCACCGCAATAGGCACCCCGATGGAATGACTGCCACCCAGCACCAGGGATACGGTGGGTTTGCTTAAAGATGCCAGCATCTCTGCAATAGCCAGTCCCGCCTCCACATCTCCGCCCATGGTATTTAAAAGTACCAGCACACCGCCTATTTCTTCACTGTCTTCGATGGCTGCCAGTTGTGGCAGGATATGCTCATATTTCGTAGTCTTCGAATTACCGGAGAGATTATCATGCCCTTCGATTTCACCGATAATGGTCAGCAGATGGATCTTTTCCCCGGATGCCGCATCCGACAGCGTCAGTTGTCCCGTTTTTTCAATTCTTTCGTCTCTGTGTTCTTCCGCCTCGGTCTTCGGCGCTTCATTCTTGTTTTGATCGTTATCTTTCTGATTCTGCATGGCCTGTTTCCTCCCAGTTTCAATGATTTTATGATTTTGAAAATTTAAATAACAAAAAAAGACGACACAAAGGCATTCCACCTCTCGTATCGTCTTTTAGTATGTCCGTCAATCCAACATTTCATTAGGAAACCAACAGATTTTTAATGATCAAAATCATCGTCATCCGCTACCGGATAATCAAAATCACTGTCATCGTCATTATCCAGCTTATAATCCAGTACCTTAGGCACATGCTTTTTCGGCAGGGGCAGTGGATTTTCGATCAGCTGTATTTTTTCCGTTTCTACAGGCTCTTCCTGGAAATCCGCTGGCTCTTCCTCCGGGAATTCCTCGGTCTCCAGATCCTGTACTTTCAGCCGGGATCTGCGTTTCACCGTTTCCGTACTCTCCCTTTCTTTTTCCTGCATCATGGTCACATAGGGAATCAGGCTTTGTACTCCGGCTCCAATGAGAAGATAACGAAGCCGGACATGCATCCACATTCCCTGAATATCCGGGGTTGTGATCTGAAACGTCATCAGTAACTCCAACACAATCCACAAAAGGATCCAGATACTCTGACGTTCTCTGCGTTTCTGACACCAGAAACCAAATACACCGAGAATTTGCATTGTTACCAATAAAAAGATCAGAATCTTGCCGGCTACCACAGTATCCGCTCCGGTCGTCATAGTACCGTCGTAAATTGCAACCGGCCAGGAAAAAGCAGACGGTTGGAACAGCCGTCCCCATGCAGTGAGAACATTTCCCATAAGTTTCCCGCTGACACAGGCGTCTACTGCGATTGAAACAAAGAATCCGACTGCGCCTCCGAAAGCTGCCAGTAATGCTGCCCACATTCTATGTAAAAATCCCACAGTTTCCTCTTCCGCTGTCTCCAGTGCAAAAACCGAAAGTATCGGAAGATACAGTAATAAACCCGTGATATCCAGATAGGTCAGCACTCCCATTGCCACACCAGCGATAAAAAAACTGAGAATCGGGCGGACGCCCTTCTGTTCACCTTTTCGTCGGAAGGTATTCAGTGCTGCCGCAACCAGACACAGGCCTATCATCCATAACATCTGATAAAGTTCCTCCGGTCCCAATACTACTACCTTCCAGCACAATGGCCAGAGCATTCCAAATCCCAGCGCCGTAACTGCCGCAGCCGGTCCAGTTAATCGGCGGACCGCAAAATAACAAAGAATCCAGCCAAGAATCTGTAAGCCCGCCTGGAATCCGAGTGCCACGGTGATCTTATTGCCGAGGAGCAGCAAAAGCCCGTGCAGTATCTGCAGATACAGATAAACCGCGCCATGTACTACCTGTGGGATCTGCGTCTGTGTTGTCACTCGGACCGTATCAAACCAGACATCCTCCGCCGCTACATCCAGATCCATCAGCTGGATTTCACGAATCCTCAGGACAATCCCCGCCGCTACCAACAGCACTGTGAGGATTCCTTCGACCACAAGTGCAGTCTGCCGATTATCTACGTTTGTTTTTTTCTCTCTGCTCTTTTGCAGTCCTCTTGACAGCAGAAAAGCAACAAGCCCTGTGACAGCAAGCCATACACCTGCTATCACAAGGCCGATCCATTGGGATTCCTCCGGAGCGCTTGGCATAGTGAC
>OOCZ01002153.1_pt1 | contig 10983 bp, 7 predicted proteins | sample 1671631 | NCBI WGS metagenome assembly OOCZ01 (sample SAMN06348176, study PRJEB24527) | human gut metagenome | reverse complement strand
TCAGCTTTTTGCCCTCCGGCCGGAAAAGGTTCAGCAGCTTTGCAAACAGCACGCCGCCTGCCGTATCAAAGACGAAGGCCACCAGGCCCAGTGCAAGGATGAGCAGGGTGTCGGGCCGCACAAACTTGTCGGCGGTCATCTGCCCGGCAACGGTCAGGCCCAGCACGATGGTGATGAGATTTGCCAGCACATTCTGGGCGGTTTCGCTCAGCGCATTCAGCACCCCGCACTCCCGCAGCAGGTTGCCGAACATCAAAAAGCCCACCAGCGCCACACTGGCCGGAGCCACCATGCCTGCAATGATCGTGACCACGATGGGGAACAGGATCTTGGTCAGCTGGGAAACACTGCCCTTTTCATAGGACATCCGGATGCGGCGCTCCTTCTGCGTGGTCAGCAGCCGGATCACGGGCGGCTGCACGATGGGCACCAGCGCCATGTAGCTGTAGGCTGCCACCATAATGGCACCGAGGTACTGGGAGTTGAGCGTGTTGGCCACGAAAATGGCGGTGGGGCCGTCTGCCGCACCGATGACAGCGATGGAGGCAGCATCCTTCAGGTCAAAGAAGAAGCCCGCCAGAAACAGGGTAAAGAAGATGCCGAACTGGGCCGCCGCGCCAAAGAGCATCAGCCACGGCTTTTCCAGCAGCGGGCCAAAATCGATCATGGCACCGATGCCGATGAAGAGCAGCAGCGGGAACAGCTCGTTGGACATGCCCGCTTCAAACAATGCAGAGATGGGGCCGACCGTATCCCCCTGCGTGATGGCACCCGAGAGGGGCAGGTTGACCAGAATGGCACCAAAGCCCATGGGCAGCAGCAGGCTCGGCTCCATCTTTTTGGCGATGGCAAGGTAGATGAGCAGCGCACCGATGCCCCACATCACCACCATCTGCCAGGTCAGATTCCCAAAATTGGAAAAGAGACTGGCGAATGTGTTCAGAAGATCCATATTTATTTTTCCTCCTTATGTTCCTGTGCCGGGCAAGAAAAAAGAGACCCCTGCCACAGCACTCTGTCTGTGACAAAAGTCTCAAGCCAACACATGACATCGGGCATTTCTGCCGTGATGACGCTGCCATGCAGCACCCCGCAGGCCCTGCGGAATGCCCTTTACTCCCTTTTATCGATTCTAATTAAATCAGAATGCAGTCCCCTCTGTCAAGGGGTTCCTGCATTTCTTTGCCAAACTTTGCTTCAGCGCTCAAACGTTGTGCTGAGGGTGGTCTCCCAGGACTGGCCGGGGGCAAGGCAGGCGGCAGCGGCGCGCTGGCTCCACTCCTGGGTATCGGTCTGGGCACCGGGCAGGGAGTGCCACGGCTCAATGCAGACAAAGCGCACAGGCTTTGCCGGAGCCGACCAGATGAGGGTGTAGGGGTAGCCCTCCACATTGCAGACGATTCCCTTGCCGGTGTCCTTTTCGTAGATGCCCAGCGTGCGGCTGCGCAGACCGGCCATGCAGAAGCTGTCGTTCTCAAACAGATCGTCTGTCAGGGGGATGCTCTGCTCGTTCTTCCACCGGTAACCGCACTTGCCCGTCAGCAGACCGTTGGGGTAAGCGTCCAGGATCATCGGGCTCTCCGGCTGGTCGAAGCGGAACTCGTAATCGGTGGTGGTGTGCTTGTCATCAAAGGGGATGCGGAACGCCGGGTGGTAGCCGATGCCGAACTGCAGCTCCTCGGCGGCATCGGTGGGGTTGGTGACGGTCAGGGTGTGGTGCACCGTTCTGCCCTCCAGCCGGAAGGTGCTGGTCAGGACAAAATCAAACGGGAAGCGCTCTGCCTTGCTCTTTTCATCCGAGCGCAGCTCCAGCCGGATGGTGTCGCCCTCGGCGCAGAGCAGGGTGTGCTCCACGTCCCGGGCAAAGCCGTGCTGCCCTCCGGGGTAGGTCTTGCCCTTATGGGTAAAGGCCCCGCCGGTCAGCTTGCCCGTCCAGGGGAAAAGGATGGGGGCATGGCGCTTCCAGACAGCCGGGTCGGCCTGCCAGAGCATCTCCTGCCCGGCGGCATTTTTCAGGCTGACTGCTTCGGCACCATGGGTATCCACGGTCAGGGTCAGGAATTCGTTGTGAATGGTTGCCTGCATGATTCATCTCTCCTTTTTATCTGTTGACGATGTGCTCGCCGTTCCCTTCCAGCCAGGTGCGCAGGTTCCGGGTGGTAATGTCCATCAGGTTCTGCAAAGCCTCCCGGGTCGTCCACGCAATGTGCGGTGTGAGGATAGCGTGGGGTTCTGCCCGCAGGGGGCTTTCCTGAGGCAGAGGCTCGGTGACAAAGGCATCGGCCCCGTAAAAGCCCAGCTGGCCGCTGTGGAGGGCCGCTGCCACGGCCTCCTCATCCACCAGCGCGCCCCGGGCCGTGTTGAGCAGAATGGCCCCGGGCTTCATCTTCGCCAGCGCCTCCGCGTTGACAAGGCCCCGGGTCTGGGGCGTGGCCGGGCAGTGCAGGCTGAGGATATCGCACTGCCTCAGCAGGGTATCATAATCCACGAACTCCACACCGTCGGCGGCATATTCGGGCCGGACGGTGCGGGTGCAGACCAGCACCTCCATGCCAAAGGCTCTGGCAATGCGGGCCGACTGCCGCCCAATGCTGCCATAGCCGTAAACGCCAAAGGTCTTGCCGTAGAGCTCCATCTGGGGCAGCAGGCCGATGCTCTCCGGGATATCCAGCTGCCAGCATCCCTGCTTGACGGCACGGTTGTAGCGCTCCGCGCACTGGCAGATGGCCAGCAGCAGGCTGAAGGTCATCTGGGCCACGCTGTAGGTAGAATAGCCCGGCACATTGGCCACTGCAACGCCGTGGCGGCGGCAGGCTTCCAGATCCAGGTTGTCGGTGCCCGTGGCAATGATGCCCACCCATTTCAGGTTCGGGCACTGCTGTAAGATCTCCTCATCCATGCGGCACTTGTTCAGCAGAACAATGTCCGCATCTCCAATGCGGGGGGCGATCTCCTCGTAGGCCGTGCGGACATAGCTGGTGGTATCCGGCACCAGCGCCTTTACCCCCGACCAGTCGAGGTCGCCTTCCTCCATGACATAGCTTTCCAGAATGACAGCTTTCATCTCAGTCCTCCAACAATACGTCCTCGCTCAGCACCTGACCGATGGGCTTGGCAATGCACAGGTCGGCCTGCGCATCGGCCCCGGTGGGCTGCATGTTGATGACCACCAGATGGCTGCCCCGGAAGTACCGGATGAGCCCCGCCGCCGGGTAGACCACCAGACTGGTGCCGCCGATGATGAGAGTATCCGCCTTGCGGATGGCAGACACGGCCCCGGAGAGCACTTCCTCGTCCAGCCCTTCCTCGTACAGGACGACATCCGGCTTGACGATGCCGCCGCACTTGGGGCAGCGGGGCACGCCGGTGCTGTTGGCAATGAAGTCCACATCGTAGAACGCGCCGCACTTCACGCAGTAGTTGCGCAGGGTGCTGCCGTGGAGCTCGTAAACGGTCTTGGCCCCCGCAGCCTGATGCAGGCCGTCGATGTTTTGGGTGACGATGGCCTTCAGCCTGCCCTCCCGCTCCAGCTTTGCCAGCCGCAGGTGGGCAGCGTTGGGCTTTGCCCCCTTCACAATGAGCTTATCCCGGTAGAACCGGTAGAACTCCTCGGGGTTCTCCTCCCAGAAGGTGTGGCTCAGGATGGTCTCGGGCGGGTAATCGTACTTCTGGTGGTACAGGCCGTCCACGCTGCGGAAATCGGGGATGCCGCTTTCGGTGGAGACCCCCGCGCCGCCAAAAAAGACGATGCGGTCGCTCTCGGCAATGATTTTTTCCAGTGCAGGAACCATAAAAGAAACGCTTCCTTTCCGGCAGATCGTTGTGTTTTGGATAGCTCCAGTATAACACAAATCCAGAGGAAAGGAAGCGTTTCTTTTTTGATGGGATCGTCCCCTTGCTCAGCGCCCGTTTTCGGCAAACAGGGGCCCCAGCGCATCCAGCAGGTCATGCGGGAGCATCCCGGTTTCCCCGTGCAGGGCAGCGGCACGGTCGGCAGCTGCACCATGGAGATAAACGGCACAGGCGGCGGCCTCAAAGGCAGGCAGACCGCAGGCCAGCAGGGCGCTGGTCATGCCCGCCAGCACATCCCCGCTGCCGCCCCGGGAAAGCCCCGGGTTGCCGGTGGGATTGACCGCGCAGCGGCCATCCGGCCCTGCAATGACGGTGTGCGCCCCCTTCAGCACCACCACAGCATTCCATGCTTTCGCATAGCGCAGCGCCGTGCCTTCCCGGTCCGCATTGATCTCTGCCGCAGAGTGTCCGGTCAGCCGGGCCATCTCGCCGGGGTGGGGCGTTAAAATCAGTTCTCCTTGAGGGTGAGGCATTTTTTCCGTTTGGAGCAGGTCAGCGGCGGCGTTCAGTCCGTCCGCATCCAGCACCGCACTGCCGGAAAAGCCGGGCAGGAGCGTTTTCACCAGCGCCCGGGTCTCGGCGGCACGGGCCGCGCTCTGGGCCGTATAACCCAGCCCGGGGCCAACCAGCAGGACAGAGGCCTTCTGCCGCCGGATGCGGTCGATATTCTGGGGCGAGATGCCGCCCTCTGCCCCCGCTTCGCAGGGGCAGAGGCAGCACTCGGGCAGGCGTGCGGCCACTGCCGCCAGCACCGGCTCCACACTTGCCAGCGTAACGATGCCGGCCCCTGTGCGCAGGGCACCTTCCACGGCCAGCGCCGCCGCGCCCCGGTAGGACGCACTGCCCGCCACCACCAGCACGGAACCAAAGGTTCCCTTATGCGCATCCCGGGGACGGGGCCGGATGGCCTGCCAGACAAAATCGGAAGTTATTTCGAACATAGGCGGCTCCTTTCGGGTGAGATTTCGCCCTCTCAGTCAAAGCCTTACGGCTTTGCCAGCTCCCCCAAAGGGGGAGCCTATTGCGGGTCTTAGATAAAGGCAGCATTGCCTCTCCCTTTGGGAGAGGTGGCAGCGCGTAAGCGCTGACGGAGAGGGCGAGGATGTTACCCTTCCCCCTGCAAATACCTCCGGATCTCCTTCTCCGTTTCCTGCACCTCTTCATGGAACATGCGGGCAGAGACCCGGAGAGCACCATGGCCCAGAATGATGACCTGTTCCATGCCATCGGAGGTGGCCACGCGGACGCGGCGGCCCTTGCCGATCTCATGGGTGACACGCTCGATGAACATATCGGCGGTCTCGGCTTCCCGGGTGTAGACCACATGGATATTGTGGTACTGCTCTATGCTGCCGGGGCTGCCCGGCACACGGTAGGCATCAAACACAAGGATGAGCACGCACTTCTTGAAGCCCTGATAGTTGCAGAGGATGTCCATCAGCCTGTGGCGGGCCGCTTCCAGGCTCTCTTTGGAGAGTGCGTTCAGCTCGTCCCATGCAAAGATGATGTTGTAGCCGTCCACCAGCAGGTATTCAGGCTGGATCTCCCACTGCTCGGCGTTGAAATCAGGGCGTTCCCGCTTCTGGGTGGGGCGGAACGCCGCCAGCGGGTCCCGCTTGATGGGCCCATAGGTCTGTTCAAAGATCTTCAGCAGCTCAGCATCCTCTTCCAAAGTAGCACGATAGGCGGCCATCCGGCGGGGACGGGCCTGCACCGTTTCCTCGGTCTTTGCAGTCTTGCCCCAGCCGCTGTCTACATGCATGTGGCTGCGCACCTGTTCCCAGGGCACCACAAATCCGGCCCCGTGGGCGCAGAACACCGAATCCGCCGGGTTGTCGAGGTCGTGTTCCGGCTCATAGCCCGCAGCCTCGATGACCTCCGCTGCATTGTGGCAGGGGCGGTAACCATCCAGCGTCAGGGTCAGATGCCCCCTGCCCCGGGTGTAGCCCACCACCTCCATGGGGTAGCTGCGCATGGTGGAAGCCGGTGCGGTGCCGGTGAGCAGGGTGGTATCCCCGTCGGCTCCGGTCTCGGGCGGTTCAAAGCTGCCGCCCATGTTCTGGATATCGTTCATGGCGCGGCCCACATTGTCAGAGGGCAGCTCCAGCCGGAAGGCATACCACGGCTCCAGCAGCTGGGTCTTGTGGATCTGGTCTGCCATCATCAGGCCCTGCCGGACGGCGCGGTAGGTCGCCTGCCGGAAGTCGCCGCCCTCGGTGTGCTTGAGGTGGGCGCGGCCCGCAATGAGGGTGATCTTCACATCGGTCAGAGGAGCCCCGATGAGCACACCCAGATGCTGCTTTTCCTCAAGATGCGTCAGCACCAGCCGCTGCCAGTTCTTGTCCAGCACCTCTTCCCGGCAGTCGGCGGCAAACTGCATCCCGCTGCCCCGGGGCAGCGGCTCCAGCTTAAGGTGGACTTCCGCATAGTGGCGCAGGGGCTCGTAGTGGCCCACGCCCTCCATGGCTTCGGTGATGGTCTCCTTATACAGGATGCCGCCGGGGCCGAAGCTGACCTCCAGCCCGTACCGCTCGGCCAGCAGGCTTTTCAGCACCTCCAGCTGGACCTCGCCCATCAACTGGACATGGATCTCGCCCAGGGTCTCGTTCCAGACCACATGGAGCTGGGGCTCCTCCTCTTCCAGCCGATGGAGCTTTCCCAGCGCGGCGTGCACATCCGCGCCCTCGGGCAGCAGCACCTGATAGCTCAGAACCGGCTCCAGCACCGGCAGGTCGCTGTCCCGTTCCGCCCCCAGACCCTCGCCCGGGCGGGCTTTGGTCAGGCCGGTAACGGCGCACACCTGGCCGGGGCCGATGCACTCCGCCAGCGTAAACTTTGCGCCGGAGTAGAGCCGCAGCTGGTTGGCCTTTTCGGCCCATGGCTCCCCGTCGGCTTCTCCGGTGAGCTGGGCTTTCACCCTGAGCGCGCCGCCGGTCACCCGCAGCCAGGTCAGGCGGTTTCCCTGCTCATCCTGGCTCACCTTGAACACCTTGGCCCCGAAGGCTTCCAGCGCGGGGGCCGGGCGGGTATAGCGGTCAAGGCCCTCCACCAGCGCATCCACACCCTGCAGCTTCAGGGCTGAGCCAAACCAGCAAGGAAACACATGCCGCCGGGCAATGGCGGGGATGAGGTCGGTATCGGTCAGGCTTCCCCGGTCCAGCATTGCCTCCATCAGCCGCTCATCGCAGAGCGCCAGCGCCTCGTCCCGGTCGGCCTGCTCTGCCCCGAAATCCACAAAGCCATCCCCCAGCCGACGGTTCAGCTGGGTCAGAAGCGCTTCCCTGCCCGGGCCGGGCAGGTCCATCTTGTTCACGAACACAAAGGTGGGGATGCGGTACCGCCGCAGCAGCCGCCAGAGCGTCTCGGTATGGCTCTGCACGCCGTCGGTGCCGCTGATGACCAGCACCGCATAATCCAGCACCTGCAGTGTCCGCTCGGTCTCCGTGGAAAAATCCACATGGCCCGGGGTGTCCAGCAGGGTAAAATCGGTATTGCCCGCCGTGAAGAGGGCCTGCTTGGAGAAAATGGTAATGCCGCGCGCCTTTTCCAGCGCGTCGGTGTCCAGAAAGGCATCCTTATGGTCCACCCGGCCCAGCTTGCGGATGGTGCCGGTGCCGTAGAGCAGGGCCTCGGAAAGGGTGGTCTTGCCGCTGTCCACATGGGCCAGAATGCCGATGACCAGCTGCTTGTGCTCTTGTTCCATGCCGCGGCCCCCTTACAGCACGCTGGCGATCAGCGCAGCAGCAACCAGCGGCAGGCCCAGCACCAGATTGGAGAGCAGGCTGCAATAGGTGCGCTCCTCGGGTTCCAGCTCCTCAAAGGAGACGATCTTCTCATCCGCATAGTCGATGATGGAGCGGGTGGAATGGATCTTTTTCTGCCGCTTGCCCATCCCCTTGAATTCCTCCAGCAGATGGTGGATGGTCACGCCATCCAGCCGCAGGTAGTCCACCCAGGCCCAGATGAGCAGCACCACGCCGCACAGAAAGCCCGGGGCCTCCCAGATGGTAAACGTGCCATCGCTGACATAGCGCTGCCACAGCAGCATCAGCACGGCCACAATGGAGGTGCGGGTCACGGTCTTATATAAAATGGGGTGGAACATGTAGCGTTTGTACATCGAGGTCAGTTTCTTCATGGTGCGCTCCTTATTGATACAGATACACTTTATTGTATCATGTTTTTGTGAAAAAAGATAGCTGTTTTGTGCGCACAGCGTGAACAGTTCCTCTCCTTCGCCTGTTCTTCACAGATATACAGTTCTTTCCATTTTATAGTAATTTTTTCCACATTCTTTTCCCATGAAAGTGTTTGTCACCGTTTTGTTTCCAATTCTATGCTGTGGCGGATTGACTTCTTTTCAGTAAAGTGCTAAAATATACAGTGGTGCGACTTTTGTCTTTCCTGTGCACTTTTTGGAAAGGCAGACAGCCTCACTGCGTTTAGGAAAAGGAAAAACGCGCGGCTCTGTCCGCGCAAGATCTGGGAGGATCATCCAATGAGCTTCAATTTTGATCGCCGCACCTTCCTGAAGGGTGCAGGTGCTGTGGGTGCCGCCAGCCTGCTGGCAGCCTGCGGCGAAAAGTCCAACAACACCGGCAATGGCGCTGCCGCCAGCGGTGCTGCTGCCCCCAACTCCACCGGCGCTACCCCCCTGAAGGAGTTCATCTCCTTTGAGAGCGGCAACCGTGAGCTGGAAAGCTGGAACATGCTGTACAGCCAGAGGGCTGAGGATGCCAACGTGGTCACCAACCTGTGGGACGGCCTGCTGAGCTTTGACTGCTACGGCAAGGTGGTTCCCGCCATCGCTTCCAGCTGGGAGCACAATGAGGATGCCACCGTCTGGACCTTCCACCTGCGGGACGACGTGGACTGGGTGGATTGCAACGGTGAGGTGAAAGCTCACCTGACCAGCAAGGACTTCCTGGTTGGTTTTGAATGGGTGATGAACGCCATCAAGAACGAGGCCAACAACACCTCCATGCCCAACGACACCATTGTGGGTGCTTACGAGTACTACGAGCTGACCAAGGAAGCCGGTGACGCTGCTGCTGACATGACCTACGAGGACATGCTGACTGCCGGTGTGGGCATTGAAGCTCCGGATGATTACACGCTGGTGTTCACCTGCCCCAGCGCCTGCCCCTACTTTGATACCGTTGCCGCCTACAACAGCTTCTACCCCGTGGCTCCTGCTCTGATCGAGGAGCTGGGTGTCGATGGCTTCCGGAGCTGCGACAACACCACCATGTGGTACAACGGACCCTATGTGGTGGAGGAGTACATCCAGGGCAACACCAAGAGCTACATCCCCAACCCCAACTACTACGATGCTGCCAACGTCAGCCGCTTTGAGCGCTTCACCGTCACCATGATCAGCGACGGTTCCATCAGCCTGCAGCTGTATCAGAACCGCGAGCTGGACGAGGTGGACCTGGGCGAGAGCAGCATCACCACCATTCAGTCCGATCCTTCCAACGAGTACAATCAGCAGCTGTGCGAGAAGCGTGCCAAAAAGTTCAGCTACTGCTTCATCTTCAACTACGACAAGAAGAACACCGATGGCACCCCCGATGAGAACTGGAACAAGGCCATTGCCAACAAGGCCTTCCGTCAGTGCTTCTCCAAGGGCATGGTGCTGAACAAGTTCTTCGCCCGTTACAACCCCATCAATCCCCTGAAGTGCGAGAACGACTTCTTCACCATGAAGGGCCTGTGCTACACCTCTGATGGCACCGACTACACCAACCTGGTGGCCAAGGAGATGGGTCTGGACGGCGAGGCTTACGATGGCAAGACCATGAAACGTCTGCGCGCCAACAACGGCGACATCACCGAGCTGAAGAAGCAGGCCATGGAAGAGCTGAGCGCCATTGGTGTCACCTTCCCTGTCCACTGCTCCTACTACATTCTGGCCGGCTCCACCTCCGCTCTGGACCACGCCACCGTCCTGAAGCAGTGCTTCACCGACAGCTTCGGCGATGACTTCATCGTGCTGGATGTCAACACCTTCGTGTCCTCCACCATGAAGGAAGTCGTGGCACCCAAGCTGCAGAGCTTCACCCACATGGGCTGGGGCGCTGACTTCGGCGATCCCGTCAACTTCCTGACCCAGATCATCATTCACGATGACAACGCTTACTACAGCTGCAACATGACCAACATCGCAGGCATTGTGAACAATGGTCCCGCCAGCTACCAGACCGAGCTGGTGGCTGCCTATGAGAAGTTCACCGATCTGGTGAACGAGGGCCGTGCCATCGTTGACGACACTGATGCACGCTACGCCGCATTTGCCAAGGCCGAGGCTTACTTCCTGGACGAGAACCTGATCTTCCCCACCGTCTACGATATCACCTGGTGCCTGACCCACGTCAACGAGTACAGCAAAATCAACGCAATGTATGGTCCCTGCAACTACAAGGCTGTGAACTGGGAGACCAGTGAGGAAGCCTACACCACCGAACAGTACGATGAGTTTGCCGCTGCATTTGACGCAGCCGCTCAGGCCTGATCGAGTGGACCAATAACCAATCGCAAAAGCAGAACCGGACGTTTTTGAAGCGTCCGGTTCTTTTTTCTCTCCATGGCAGCACAAAACCCCGCCGCGCGGGAAAGCTCCCAGCACGGCGGGGTCATTGTGTTAAAATACAGGAAAGCGGTTCAGCTTACAGCTGGCTTTCATACTCCTTGCGGTAGCCTTCCAGCTCACGCTGGTTGCCATACACAAAGTGGCCGTTTGCGATCTCTTCCCAGACCGGCTTATCCACGCTGTAATCGTGGATCGAGGGGTCATAGACCAGCAGCTTCTTGTGCTTTTCCAGGCTGGGGTCAGGGATGGGAACCGCGCTCAACAGGGCTTTGGTGTAGGGATGCAGCGGATGGAGGAACAGCTCCTCCGCCTCAGCCAGCTCCACGATGCGGCCCTTGCTGATAACAGCGATACGATCCGAGATGAACCGGACCACCGACAGGTCATGTGCAATGAACAGGTAGGTCAGGCCGCGGCTCTTCTTCATCTCGTTCAGCAGATTCAGCACCTGTGCACGGATGGAGACATCCAGTGCAGAGATGGGCTCATCGGCCACGATGAACTCCGGCTCCATGACCAGAGCACGGGCAATGCCGATG
>OOCZ01002151.1_pt1 | contig 10991 bp, 4 predicted proteins | sample 1671631 | NCBI WGS metagenome assembly OOCZ01 (sample SAMN06348176, study PRJEB24527) | human gut metagenome | reverse complement strand
CGGAGGGACAGCTAAAATAACGAAAGCATCTGCTTGTGGGCAGGAGGGGGAGATTACGGCTTCTTCGGCAACCGCCATTGCCGAGACCGAATCAGGAAAAGTAGCCGGATATGTGGAAAATGGTATCTATATATATAAAGGTATCCCATATGCCAAAGCCGAACGTTTTATGCCGCCCGTGGCCGCTGATAAATGGGAAGGCGTCCGCAGCAGCCGTGCCTATGGCCCTACTTGTCCGCAAGGCAAGCGCATGGGATGGTACAGCGACGAGCAGGCGTTTGCCTTCAACTGGGATGACGGTTATCCTGACGAGAATTGTCTGCGGGTGAATATCTGGACACCGGGACTGAAAGACGGGAAGAAACGCCCCGTCATGGTGTGGCTGCATGGTGGAGGTTATTCCGCCGGCAGTGGTCAGGAGCTTCCCTCGTATGACGGAACAAATCTGGCAAAGAAAGGGGATGCAGTGGTTGTGACGCTGAATCATCGTCTCAACGTCCTGGGTTTTCTCGACCTTTCCGCCTATGGCGATAAATATGCAAAATCGGGCAATGCCGGACTGCTTGATCTGGTGGCGGCACTGCAATGGGTGAATAAGAATATAGAATCCTTCGGTGGAGATGCTCGGAATGTTACCATTTTCGGTCAATCCGGTGGAGGAGGCAAGGTCTCTACGCTACTTGCCACGCCATCGGCGAGAGGCTTGTTCCATAAAGCCATTGTACAAAGCGGATCTATGCTTCGCACGATGGAGCAAAAGTATTCTCGTCGCATTGGCAGTGCCGTGATGGAAGAACTTGGTCTGAAGGCTTCGCAGATAGACGAACTCTGCAAGATGCCGTATGACAAGGTGCTTGCCGCCGGTGACAAGGCGATAGCCAAAGTGCGTGCAGAGGCAGAGAAGGAGGGGGTGTCTTCCTTCATTTTTGGCTGGGCGCCTACGGTGGACGGCGATGTACTGCCCGTACAGCCTTTCGACCCTCAAGCTCCAGCACAAAGCAAGGGCATTCCGGTAATGATTGGCACTACTCTGCACGAATTTACCATGAGTACTTATGTCCCCGCTTTTCGTACCATTACCAAAGAAAAAGCGGTGGAATTCCTGCAAAAGAAATACGGCGAACGTACGGACGAGTTCCTTACCGCTTTCGAGAAAGCCTACCCCGGCTATCAGCCTAAAGATTTGGTGGATGTGGACTTCGTGTTCCGTCCCGGTGCTGTGGAGCAGGCTAAACTGAAAGCTGCGCAGCAGGGTGCTCCGGTCTATATGTACATGTTCGCGTGGGAATCGCCCGTACTTGACGGCATGTTTCGCAGCACGCACTGCATGGACATTCCCTTTGCCTTCAACAATGTAGTGCGCCACGCTTCCATGACCGGGGGTGGCGCTGAAGCACAAGCTTTGGGCGAAAAGATGAGCAGCGCGTGGTTGAACTTTGCCCGTACGGGCAATCCCAATGCCGAAGGGTTACCCGAGTGGGAACCTTATACCGCAGAAAAGGGAGCAACGATGATTTTCAATAACGATTGCCAAGTGAAGTATAACCATGACAAGGAACTGCTGGAGGTAGTGATGGCATTTCCTACACGTGGGTTCTGACACTTTCTTAAGAAACCTTTTATTATTAACATAAATCTAATTTAATCAAATGAAACAAAATCTGAAGCAAACAGCTCGGAAGAGACTTGCAGCTATGGCACTCTTCCTATTGATCTGTCTTCCTTTCAGTCTGGCACAAGCCCAGACTATAAAGGTGAACGGTAGGGTTACTGACGACCTGAATGAACCGATGATTGGCGTGAGTATCTTTGAGAAAGGCACTACCAACGGTGTCATTACGGATATGGACGGCAACTACTCTTTGTCTGTGAAAGAAGGAGCGACGATTGTCTATTCCTACATCGGCTACCTGACACAAGAAAAGAAAGCAGTGGCAGGAGTAATGAATGTGATATTGAAAGAAGACACTAAAACGCTGGATGAAGTGGTGGTGGTAGGTTATGGCGTGCAGAAGAAAAGTTCACTGACCGGTGCCGTATCTTCGGTAAAATCAGAAGATATGGAAGCACGTACCATTACCCGTGCTGAGCAGGCATTGCAGGGTAAAACTGCTGGTGTGCAAGTGCTCAGTGCATCTGCTAAACCGGGTGCTTCTCCACAGGTGCGTATCCGTGGAATAAGTTCTAACGGCTCTTGCGATCCGCTGTATGTAGTGGATGGACGTATTGCCAGCGATATTGGTGGTATTGACCCTAATGACATTGAGTCTATGGAAGTTTTGAAGGATGGTGCTTCTGCAGCTATCTATGGCGCTGCTGCCGGTAACGGTGTAGTATTGATTACTACAAAGAAAGGAAAAGGAAACGGTAAAATCACATACGATTTTCAATATACTTCACAGAGTTTGGGTAAAGTACCCGAAGTAATGAATGCTGCGCAGTATAAGGAATTCTTCTTGGAAAACAAGAAGCTTACCCAGAGTGCTTTTGATACCTATTGGGATGGAAAAACCGATACGGATTGGGTCGATGAGGCTTTTGAAAACAGTTCGATGGTACGTCATAATGTGACTTTCCAAGGTGGTAGCGACAGAGGTTCTTTCTATCTGTCATTGTCCCACCTTGATAACGACGGTATGATTGTCGGCAATGCCGATACTTATGAACGACTCACGGGAATGGTAAATGCCAGCTGGAAAATCAAACCTTGGCTGGAGGTAGGTACCAATAATCAGATTGAGCACTACAAAACTCAGTCCGTAGCCGAGGGCAATGAGTATGGTAGCATGATGCTTTCTGTATTACAATTAGACCCTCTGACCAAGCCTCTTTATCCTATTGATGACTTGCCGTTGAATATGGCTACCATCTATAAGGATCATAAGAATATGTTGGGCGATGGAAACGGCAACCTTTATGGTGTATCAGCTTTCACTGGCAATGCCGAAGCTATCAATCCTTTTGCCATGCGTGACAACTCTTATACCAAGAACAGAGGCTTTAATATCAATGGTTCTACTTATTTGAATTTTATGCCTATCAAGGGGCTTACCGTTACTTCTCGTCTTTCTTATCGTTTGGCTTCAACTTCCTCTTATGGCGTGGGGCAATCTTATTACTATACTGACAAGGCTAAACGTGATTGGGTGGAGGTTTCGGCTTCGGATTATAGCCCAACCTATTATCAGTGGGAGAACTTTTTGAACTACACCCGTTCTTTTGGCAAACACAACGCAACATTGATGTTGGGAACTTCTTATAGTCAGAGCCGTTCTTATGGCGTTAGCGGAAGTAAGAAGGGATATAATGAAGATACTACAGATATGTGGGGAAATGTGATTAACAGAGTTTCGCATTTGGGTTTCTTGCAGAATGATCCTAATTTCTTCTACTTTGCCTATGCTACATCTGATGCTGTAAAGGATGTAAGTGGTGGTGAGCCTACCTATACTCGTAAATTATCTTACTTCGGACGTTTGAATTATGACTATGCCGGAAAGTACATGGCTCAGTTCTCACTGCGTGCCGATGCTGCTGACCTCTCTGTGTTGCCAAAGAACAAACGTTGGGGCTATTTCCCGGCAGTTTCTTTGGGTTGGGTTCTTTCGGAGGAAAATTTTATGAAAGGAACTGAAGACTGGCTGTCACAATTAAAGCTCCGTGCCAGTTGGGGACAGAATGGTTCTACTGCATCATTGGGCGGTTATAAATGGAATGTATCAATTGGTGCTACCGGGCATTTGGCTGTAGGTGATAATAATAATTTCTCTTACATCAATGGTTATGCTCCCTCTGCTACCGGTAATGACGGACTTAAATGGGAAACTTCTGAACAAACCAATATAGGTATTGATGCCCGTTTCTTGAATAGCCGTTTGACTGTTACAGCCGATTATTTCCATAAAAAGACAAAAGACCTGATTGTTTCGGGCATTAAGGCTTCAACTGTAGTAGGTAACAGTTTCTCGCCAGTTAATGCCGGTAATATTACGAACAAGGGGTTTGAATTGGAACTGGGATGGCAAGATCGTATTGGTGACTTTGCTTATGGTGTCCGTGCCAACGTTGCTACATTGAAGAATAAAGTGACCAAGATGCATGAGTCTTTATCAAGTATTGATGGGGCTACTTATGTGACTTATGGAGCCATTACCCGTTTTGAGGTAGGTAAGCCCGCGTGGTATTTTTATGGTTATGATTTCATGGGTGTGGATTCAAAAACCGGTGAGCCAATCTTTAGAGATATTGATGGTGTAGAAGGTATTACGGATAATGATAAGACAGAAATTGGTAAGGGAATTGCCGACTATACTTATGGTATTACCTTGAATGCAGCTTGGAAGGGATTTGATTTTATCTTGTTTGGTACGGGTTCTCAAGGTAACGATGTGTTCTGTGGCTTGAACCGTGTGGATTACAATTTGAATCAGCTGACTTATTTTACAAAAAACCGTTGGACAGAAAGCAATCGCAATGGGAAGACTCCTGCATCAGGCGCTACAGATTATACCAAGTATCTGACTTCTTCCGGTTGTGTATTTGACGGTTCTTATTTTAAAATTAAACAGATTCAGTTAGGTTATTCTTTCCCGAAGCAACTGATTAAGAAGGTAGCAATTGAAAATCTACGTATATATGGCTCACTTGAGGACTTCTTTACTTTTACAGACTATCCTGGTTTTGACCCTGAAGTTACCGGTGTCGGAAATTCATTAGGTGTGGATAAAGGTAGTTATCCTAATTCAAAGAAGGTTGTTCTTGGTTTGAGTGTGACATTCTGATTTTTATGAACTTATTAAAATGAAAAACATATGAAATTAAGATATTCTTTAATGCTCGGAGCGCTCCTTATATTGGCTGGCACTTCGTGTGAAGACAAATTGGATATACCTCAAAAAGGTGTATTGGACTTTTCCACTTATTATAAAACTGACGAACAAGCTCAAGCAGCAGCTGATGCGCTTTATATACAACTCAAGGGTACATACTATAACTATACGATGATGAAGAATGCCCTTTCGGACGATGTTTGGGCAGGTGGTGGTGGTCGTAATGACAATGCAGAGCTGGAAGGCTGTAATGAATATTCATTTGGCTCAGACCAAAGTTTTATCGGAGGCGTATGGGAAAGCTACTATCAGCTTATTTATAAGGCGAATGTGATTCTGGGACGTGTTGAGCCTGATACTGATTTGAAGAAGAAGGCTTGTGCTGAAGCCAAGTTTTTCCGTGCTTTTGCTTATTTTGATTTAGTTTCTATGTGGGGTGATGTACCATTGGTAGACCATGAGCTTGATAAATCCGAATATCAGTTGGCTCGTTCGCCTAAGGCTGATATTTGGGCGTTGATAGAGCAGGACCTGACTGAAGCTATCAACTCAGGACTCTTGGAGGAAAAGAAGAGTGTAGATGATAAAACGACATGGCGTGTTACCAAGCAGTTGGCACAAGCTATATTGGGTAAAGCTTATTTATGGCAAGAAAAATTCCATGAAGCTGCTGTTGTCTTGAATGAAGTTAGAGCTAGCGGTAAGTATAAACTTTATGATGGAAATTATGAGGATATCTTGACCTACAAGGCTGAGTATAATTGTGAAAGTATGCTCGAAAGTAACCGTATTTTTGATGCAAGTAATTCCATGGATGAGTTCAGTTTCTTTGAGGTGATGAATCATTGGCGCACTGATAAGTTGGATATGTCTGGCTCTAACAATCAGTTTAATGGTACCGGATGGGGATTTATGGTTCCTCAGAAAAAGTTGTATGATGCATTTGTTCAGGAAGAGGGTGTAGATGGTTATCGGTTGAATCAGACAATGAAAACCTATGACCAAATTTCTCAATTGGGTGTCAAGGTTGCCAAAGGGCAGAGTTTGATTAATGAAGGTTATTTCATGTGGAAGCGTCGCTTCTCGAATGTAGAATCTCCTGCTGGGTTCTGGTGTTCATATAATAACTATCGTTGGATGCGTTATGCTGAAGTCTTGTTACTGGCAGCTGAAGCAAACCTGAAGGATGGCAATCAATCCGAAGCTGATGCTTGCTTGAATGAGGTGCGTCAGCGTGCAAGATTGGATGCAAAGACGGCTACCTTGGATGCCATTAAATTGGAAAAGAGACTGGAACTCTGTTCTGAATATACCCGTTATCAGGATATTATCCGTTGGAAAGATGCGGAGGCTTTGCTTAAGGATCAGGGTGAAAGAACACCTATCTTGTCAAATAAGGCAGGAAAAGATGAGCCGGATAATGTAGCGGTAGAATACATTCAGTATAACAAGGATAAAACGCGTTATGGTTTCAAGGAAAGACATTATTTGTTGCCTATTCCGGCAAAGGAAATCCGCTTGAATCCGAATATGGAACAAAATGCAGGTTGGTAAAGCGCATAAAGAATCAAAATCTAACTTCGTCATCTGATGCAGATAGACAAAATTAGATTTTTCTAACTGATTAATTGTTTGTAGAAGAAGTCCCCCGTGGAAATCATCTAATTGTACGGGGGCTTCTTTTGTGGCTTTTTAAATATAATATATATGAGAAGATTGTCAATTACTTTATTTTCACTCTGTCTGGCATCTGCCTTGACTGCACAGACGACCGGTTCGAATCAGTCAGTCAGACTGCGTGCCGATAATATCGACGAAGTAGTCAGTGCCATGACCCTCGAAGAGAAGGTACACCTCGTCATCGGTTGTGGGATGTCGATGGGAAGTGATACCAAGTTTCCCGGAACAGCGGGACGTACTTACGACATTCCCCGACTGGGTATCCCTTCCGCCTATCTTGCCGACGGACCGCACCGGTTGGCGATGGCTGCCAAGCGGGAATTCGACAGCCGTACTTATCATGCTACGGAATTTCCTTCCAGCACCACGGTGGCAGCAACTTTCAATCCGGATGCAGCCCACAAGGTGGGACGTACTTTGGGTACGGAGGTGAAGGATTATGGTTTGGATGTGTTGCTGGCACCGGGTGTCAACCTGATGCGAAATGTGCTCTGCGGACGTAACCATGAATATTATTCGGAAGATCCGGTGCTGACCGGCAAAATGGCTGCTGCTTATATCAACGGAATCCAGAGCCGGGGGACAGGTACCTGCCTGAAACACTTTGCCGTAAACAACCAGGAGACCAACCGCAATAACAACGACTCTCGCCTGACACAACGCCCCTTGCGCGAGCTGTATTTGAAGTGCTTTGAGATTGCTGTCAAAGAGTCTCAGCCCTGGAGCGTGATGACCGCCTACAATAAGGTGAACGGCAAATATACCTGCGAGGACCGTGAACTGACAGAAGACATCCTCCGCGACGAATGGGGATTCAAGGGACTGGTGATGTCCGACTGGAATGCCGGAAAAGATGCCGTGACCTCCATCGTAGCAGGAAACGATATGCTTCAACCGGGGCAGGACCGCCAGTATAAAGCTATTTTGAAAGCCGTAGAGAGTGGTACACTGGATTTGGCACTCCTCGACCGCAGCGTGAAGCGTGTGCTGGAGTTTGTGGTCAAGAGCCATACCTTTGCCGGCTACGAGTATCCCAATAAAACCGACTTGGAGGCTCATGCGCAAGTAGACCGTGAGATAGGTGCGGAAGGTATCGTGCTGCTGGATAACAAGCAGGCGCTACCCATGGCTGCCGGCATCAAAAAAGTGGCCCTTTATGGAACTACTTCCTATGACATGGTTCCTGCCGGCATGGGCTTTGGCAGTACGGGCATCGGTTATTACACGGTTTCTATGGTAGAAGGTTTGCGCAATGCGGGCTACACCGTGGACAAAGAATTGCTGAACCGCTACAAGAAGCATATGGCCGACGAGCAGAAACGGCTTTTTCCTCACGGAAAACCACCTTTCGCCTTTACTCCGCTGCCCCGTGCCGAGGAGTTCCTGCCCACTGCCGAGGAACTGGCTGCACAAGTGAAAGCCAACGACATTGCCGTGCTTACGCTGGGGCGTGTCAGTGGCGAGGGCTGTGACCGCCGTGTGGAAGATTTCCTTCTGAAGGAGAACGAATTGGCTCTGATTAAGCAGGTGTCTGCCGCTTATCATGCTGCAGGCAAGAAACTGGTGGTGGTTCTCAACATCTGCAGCCCGGTGGAAACTGCTTCTTGGAAGGGACTGGCAGATGCAGTGGTTTGTGCCTTCCAGCCGGGACAAGAGGTGGGCAATTGTATCACGGATATCCTGACCGGAGAGGTGAATCCTTCGGGCAAGTTACCCATGACGTTTGCCGTGAAATATGGCGATGCGCCGTCGGATGCTAACTTCCCTTTTGATTACGAGTTCAAGATGCCGTCGTTTGCTATGGGTACCGGCATGAACTTCAAGTCCGAAAAGAAAGAGGAGAAACCGAAGGAACCGGAGAAAAATGTGGATTTCACCAACTATGAAGAGGGAATCTATGTGGGTTATCGCTATTTCGACACTTTCGGTAAAGAGGTTTCCTATCCGTTCGGTCATGGTTTGAGCTATACTGCTTTTGACTATGCGGTAGAGAACGCCAAAATGGATGCCGACCGCTGTGAGTTGAAAGTGAGCGTGAAGAACATCGGCAAGGTGGCAGGGCGTGAAGCTGTACAACTCTATGTGAAAGCTCCGAATGGGGGACTTGACAAGCCTGCCAAGGAGTTGAAGGCCTTCGGCAAAACTGCCTTGCTCCAGCCGGGCGAGAGCCAGACACTGATTCTGACTTGGAACGTGATGGACATGGCTTCCTTTAATGAGAAAAACAGCTCTTGGGAGTTGGCTAAGGGTGAATATCAGTGGATGGTTGCCGCATCTTCGGCCGATGTGCGTTGCACAGCGGTACAGAGGGTGACAAAGGCACGCAAGCAGAAAGTGCATGATGCCATGCGGGCGCAAGTGCCTGTGGCTGTGTATCCGATGGTGAAGAGATGAGGGGGATATGCGTGAAAAAACTGATATATATCAATTAGTTTTAGAATGGAAAACGCTTATTTTGTAGTACATTTTTAAATCGATACCATGAAAAGATTGATACTCTCTCTCTTAGCCGTCTGCTTGCTGTGGATGGCAAATGCACAAAATCCTGCATGGGGACCGCAAAGCAAGGTAGTGACCGACAGCATCTACAGCCAGGTATTGAAAGCACACCGTGCCTACACCATCTATCTGCCGCAAAGCTATAGCAATGAAACGGATAGGAAATATCCTATCCTCTATTTGTTGCACGGCATGTCGGGGGTGAATACCAGTTGGTTTACAGACCAACGTGTGAAGGACGTGATGGACCAGTTGGTGGCATCGGGCGAGGCTTGCGAGATGATTATCGTCAGCCCCAATGCAGGAGGCAATCCGGCTACTTGCTGGAACGGCTACTTCAACATGCCGGGCTGGGCTTACGAAGATTTCTTCTATAAGGAGTTCCTTCCTTATATAGAGAAGACTTACCGGGTGAAAGGTGATAAGCGGCATCGTGCCATTGCCGGACTTTCTATGGGCGGAGGTGGAACGACGAGCTATGCACAACGCTATCCGGATATGTATTGTGCTGCCTATGCCATGAGTGCTTTGATGAACATCCCCGTCAGTGGTGAGGAGGTGGGAAAAGATCCCGACCCCACAAACAAGATGGCTGTGCTGACGCGTTCTGTGCAGGAACATAGTTGCATCAGGTATGTGGTTGAGGCAGATGATGCGCGTAAGGCACAGCTTCGTACAGTACAGTGGTTTGTGGATTGCGGAGATGATGACTTTCTGCTGCGAAGCCCCGTCGTTGGTGGTGAATCCCGCAATGCCGGCGATGTGGTAGCCCGTGGCGCCTCCGTTCGTATTGTTGTCTCGGTTTTCGGCCGTGATCGTGCCGTTGTTGTTCACGTTGTCGATCGTGACGTTGGCTGTTTCGGCAAAGGCCGTTCCTATCAGGGCCATCGTGATGCGGACATTGCCCGCCGCACCCTGGAAAAGCATCGGAGCGCTGCTCGTGATGTCACGCACCGTAGCGTCGTAAACCAGTCCGGCCACTACGCCGTTCGATGAACCGGCTGTGGACGCGACGGTGAACGAACAGCCTGTGTCGAACGAGAAATTCTCGATCACGGCGCCGGGTGCCAAAGTTCCGAACAATCCGTATGTAGCCCCCTCCTCGCTGTTCGCAGCGACCATTTTCAGATTGCGGATCCGGTAGCCCTGGCCGTTGAAATGTCCTGCGAAGGGGGTTCCGGAGACCGTGAGTTTGTTGTTTGCGATGACGAAGGTCGCCTTGCCGATGGGTGTCCATTCGGCGACCTCGGACATGTCGATGTCGGTCAGCAGGCAGATCTCTCCGTTTTCGTTTTGCCATTCGCCGAGCGGCTTGCCGGAGTTGACCGCAGCCGCGAGAGCCACGAGATCGTCGGCCGTGCGAATGCCTTTGGCCGTCGAGACCTCGCCTCCGTACTTGGTATTGGTCACGCGCTCTTCGTTGCCGGCCTTGATCTTTCCGATATAATCCATGAAGTTCATTTCGTTGATGGCGACCATTTCGTAGTCGCCGCCGTTGTAGGATCCTATTCCGCCGCCTGCGATGTTGTTGTCCATCTTTCCGAGGCTGTTGATATTGGCTACGAGCGTGCCGCGGTAGGTCGTGAGGTCGGAGATTACGTTGCCGTAGTTGGCCGAATTGATGATTTCGCAGTCTGTGGCATTGGACAGACAGAGCAGTCCTCCGGCGTGGGATTGGGAGTTGGTCGTCACGACGTCGCCGTGGTTGGTGCAGCCGTTTATGATCGACTGGGTGCCGAGGATGCAGGTGATGTTGCCCAGACGTCCGCCCTTGGAGCCCGCATAGGTATTCATCATGTCGCCGTAGTTCTCGCATTCGACGATGTGCGTGAAGGTGTTGGCTGCGGCGACGATGCCCGAAGCGCGTCCTGTCGAAACGGTCATGTCTCCGTGATTTATGCAGCGCAGGAACCGATTGGCGAAGGTCGATGTGCGGGAGGTGTTCGAGAATCCGGCGATGCCTCCGACCTGAGTCGAGGTGAA
>OOCZ01002148.1_pt1 | contig 11013 bp, 7 predicted proteins | sample 1671631 | NCBI WGS metagenome assembly OOCZ01 (sample SAMN06348176, study PRJEB24527) | human gut metagenome | reverse complement strand
CTTTTTCAAAAATGAATAGCTTTTAACTTTGTAAAACACGGCAGTATCTGGAAACGCTAAAGGTTATAAAAAATGTAAAAAACAAGTGATTGTGGAAAGTGCATAAAAATAGTTTTATAACGTAAAAAACATGTACAAAATGCACAAATATATTTGTAAAAACTGCCGTTGACTTTTGGTTTGTAAAAAAAATACAATGACTGCATTGTGCCGGCAAAGCAAAAATAAAGAGGAAAATCATTTCTCACATGAGATTTTTGCTTCACAAAAACAAACAGGCAAAAACAAGGAGGTTTCACAAGGTGAAAGCGAAAAAGGGTTTAAAAAAAGTATTGGCATGGGGCATGAGTATTGTCTGTATGCTGGCAATGGTGCTTGCAGGCAGTCCTATGACGGCAAAAGCATCTGCTTCTACATCATGGAATTTTAAAAATACCGGTTTTAAAAATCTGGGGACAATTTCCTCTACGGTAACAGTGGATAACCTGTCACTGATTGCAACATCATCAAAGCCTATGTCTGTGATTGCAAATAGTCAGACAGTGGATGGAACAGCATATACATATGCACTGGCATTGGGCGGCAGCGGTTCGACAAGCTATCGTGCAGTCAAAGTACCGGTATCGGGAACAGACACCATTAAAGTAACCTGTATGAGTTCCGGCAGTGCGGCAAGAACACTTGTTGTGGCAGATGGTTCGGGAAATAAGCTTGGCACGATGAATGCAGGCGCAACGGCAGCAACGGTTTCATATAACTATTCCGGTTCATCAGGATACGTGTATCTGTATTCTTCAAACAGCGGTATTAACATTTACAAGATTCAGGTGGACAGCTCTGCTTCATCCGGTTCTGGAAGTTCATCTTCCGGCAGTTCCACAACTGATACCAGCAACGGAACAGTCGTTACTTCATTTTCAGAACTGACGGCGGCTGTGACAAAGGCTGAAAAAGCGGGCGGCGGCATTGTCTATGTGAAGGGCAGCAGTATCAGCTGTACGGCACAGCTTGCATTAAAAGCTTCTAATGCCAATGTATCTATTATCGGTGTAAAAAACAGTGACGGTACCTATCCGGTGTTAGACTTTTCAGCATTCCGTTCAGCTTATATCGGAAAAGCAACAACGGATTCAGAAGTCGGCATCCGCATTTCGGGAAGCAATTATACAATCAAGAACCTGATTATCCAGAAAGCACCGGATAACGGCATCCAGATTAAGGGAAGCAGCGCAGGCAACAATACGATTGAAAACTGCATCGTGCGTTACAACAATGATGCCGGGGTGCAGATTACAGGTGGTGCATATAGCAATACCATGCGTTTTGTATACAGCTACAGAAATTGTGATGTCTATACACTCGGCGGCAACGCAGACGGCTTTGCGCCGAAGCTTGGCGCAGGCAAGGGAAATGTATTCTACGGCTGTTATTCATGGGAAAATTCAGATGACGGCTGGGATTCTTACGATAAGGACAGCTTAACCTACAACCTGACATATACCAACTGTGCATGCTGGAACAACGGTGACCCGACTATTTTTACCGGTGAATACGATTATAATAACGGAAATGCACTGGATACGGATTTACTTTTGGTTGAATTAATCAGCAAGAAGGATTCTTCTTTTGCAAGCAATTACAAAAATGGAAAGTTTTCTCTGCCGGGCGGCAGCTTTATCAGCACCACACAGGGAACTTTAAGCATTGCAAACTGGAAAAGCAAATATGACGGCAATCCAAACGGATTTAAGTTCGGTTCAGTGAATACTACAAGCAGCTGTGTCAGAACCGTAACCAACTGTTTAGCCTTTGGACACAGCAGTAAAGGCTTTGATAACAATAACAGCTCCTGCACGGCATATTTAAGCAACTGCATTTCTTATGACAACGGCTACAATTATTATATGCCGCCGTTTACACTCAAGAAATTCAGCAATATCCTCAGCTTTTCAGGAGCATCTTCTAACAAGCTGCCAAGCGGATATACGGCTTCCATACCGTCTTCCTCAAAGCAGGCACAGATTAGAAGCACAGTCAATGCAACGGTAAGCAGTATTACAACACAGTGTAAGAACAATGTAATACCGGGAGAAGTATATTTTAATATTTTCAGTTAAGTAAATAGAAATGAAGTTGGGGCGAAAGTTCCTAACGAGGATGCCGGCACAACAAAAAACAGAAAATAAGCGTCACGGAAAAGTTTATGTTTCCGTGACGCACTTTTACTTTATAAATGCTGTGACGGTATTTCAGTAATGCGCATTTGTAATATTCCCTTTCGTCTGATAATATGATGTAAAATTGATTTTTATATTGGAAAAGAGGAGCTTATGAAATATATTGACCTGCACTGTGATACGCTCACAGAGTTAAAAGAAGGGGAAACGCTAGTCCGGAATCATAAAAATGTAGATTTAAAATCCTTGAAAAAGGGCGGGTGTGTGATTCAGTGTGCATCCATTTTTATTCCGACAGGGACGTATACGGGAGTGGACAGAAAAGAAGCCATACAGACAGAGTATGACCGTGTAGTTTCCGTTTATAAACGCGAATTAAATGCCAACCCAAAAGAACTGTACAGGGTTCTGACCCGGCGGGATATACCGGATATCCGGCAGAACGATAAAATGCAGGATTTAGGCACGGGTATACTGCTTACGATTGAGGATGGCGGCGTTATGGGCGGAGAAATGCAGAAATTATACCGTGCGTATGAAGACGGTGTACGCCTTGTAACCCTGACATGGAATCATGAAAATGAAATCGGATACCCAAACAGCACAGACCGGGATATCATGCAGAAGGGCTTAAAACCGTTTGGATTTGAAGTGCTTGAAGAAATGAACCGGCTCGGCATGGTAATTGATGTATCGCATTTATCGGACGGCGGATTTTTAAATGTGGCGGAGTTTGCAAAAAAGACAGGCATGCCGTTTGTAGCATCCCATTCCAATGCACGCGCCATAACGGCGCACCCACGCAATCTGCCCGATATGTATATAAGGAAGCTTTCGGAAGCGGGCGGCGTTATGGGCTTGAATTTTGCATCGCATTTTCTTTCGGATACACAGCCGCCGGACGGTGAAAGCCGTATCTGCGATATGGTTACACACATTCTGCATATCCGCAAAATTGCAGGCAGTGAGGTGCTGGCAATCGGTTCGGATTTTGACGGGGTGGAGAGCCGGATGGAAATTGACAGTCCTGCCAAAATGGTCATGCTGTATGAAACACTTCATCAGACAGGGCTTTCGGAGGATGAACTGGAGAAAATATTTTACAAAAATGCACAAAGAGTATTGACCGCTGTTTTACGATAATCCCGATTTTTTTCCGCTAAATTAATAATTATCCCGGCAGATTTATGGTATGATTATATATATGTGGTATTGGGGTTAAAAGTCCCCAAACGATGATTTTTACGGATTATGTGCTAGAACGAAGATTGGAAAGTGGATGGTCATGAGTAGAGTAATTGGAATTGACTTAGGGACAACAAATAGCTGCGTTGCAGTGCTGGAGGGCGATGTGCCGACAGTAATTGCCAATAAGGAAGGATACCGGACAACACCGTCTGTTGTGGCTTTTGCAAAAGACAAGACGATGCTTGTGGGAGATCCGGCAAGAAGGCAGGCGGCTGTCAATGCAGAGCGGACAATTTTTTCCATTAAACGTCATATGGGATCGGATTACAGAAAAAAGATTGACGGAAAAGCATATTCGCCGCAGGAAATATCTGCTTTTATTTTAATGAAGCTGAAAAAAGACGCAGAAGATTTTCTGGGGGATACGGTCACAGATGCCGTGATTACCGTACCGGCGTATTTTAACGATGCACAGCGGCAGGCGACTAAAGATGCGGGACGGATTGCTGGGTTAAATGTACTGCGTATCATCAATGAGCCGACTTCTGCAGCATTGGCATATGGTCTTGACAACGGACAGGCACAGAAAATTCTTGTCTATGATCTGGGCGGCGGCACATTCGATGTGTCCATTATTGAAATCGGCGACCATGTGATTGAAGTACTTGCAACGTCCGGTGACAATCATCTGGGCGGTGATGATTTTGATGAGCGCATTGTGCAGTATCTTGTGGAGCAGTTTAAAAAGACGGAGGGAATTAACCTGTCTAAGGATACGGCAGCGCTTCAGCGGTTAAAAGAAGAAGCGGAAAAAGCGAAAAAGGAGCTGTCATCCTGTATGACAACGAATATTAACCTGCCGTTTCTTGCGATGGCAAAAGACGGACCACATCATATGGATATCCAGCTTTCCCGCAGTAAATTTGAAGAACTGACCAAAGATTTGATTGAGCGGACGGTGATTCCGGTTGAAAATGCAATCCACGATGCAGGGCTTACAAAGTCACAGATTGATATGGTATTGCTGGTAGGCGGTTCAACAAGAATCCCGGCAGTGCAGGATAAAGTGCGGACCTTGATGGGCAAAGAGCCTTCAAGAAATGTTAATCCGGACGAATGTGTGGCAATCGGTGCGGCAGTCCAGGCAGGAAAGCTGGGCGGACAGCTTATGGCGGGTTCTGCGGCTTCTGAGATGATTTTAATGGATGTAACGCCGCTGTCGCTTTCAATTGAAACGGTAGGCGGTGTGTCAAGCCGTCTGATTGAGCGTAATACAACGATTCCTACAAGACACAGCCAGATATTTACGACTGCGGGCAATTTTCAGACAAGTGTAGATATCAAAGTGTTTCAAGGTGAGAGAAAATTTACAAGGGATAATAAACTGCTGGGGAATTTCCGCCTTTCGGGTATTAAGCGGGCGATGGCGGGTACACCGCAGATTGAAGTGACCTTTGATATTGATGCCAACGGCATTGTCAATGTATCGGCAAAGGATTTAGGCACGGGTCATGAACAGTCCATTACGATTACGTCCAGCTCCAATTTGTCCGAGGAGGAGATTGAGCGCGCAAAATGGGAAGCCCAGATGTACGGAAGACAGGATGAAGCAAAGACACAGCTGCTTGCGGTACGTCAGGAGGCAGTGCAGTTTGCAGGACAGGCGCAGGCAGAATTGGACAGCCATAAAAAAGAGTGGGAACGCAGTAAGAAAAAGGCGGTTAAAGAAATCCTCGGTAAGCTGAAACGTACTTTATATAAAGTGCCGCCGGAAAAGATTACGGCGGATTCTGCCGCAGTTATCCGTGATTTGCAGGAAGAGCTGCAGCGGGCATTAAACAGCTAGGACATTCCTGCACGTTCTAAAAATCTATAAAAATGCAGAACCGGGACAAAACAGACAGTTGAAAACATAACCTTGTATATGGTATGATGAAGTGTCAGATAGAAAGTGGAAATGCCGCATTGTGTGGCGGAATGGAGAGAAAATGGCTGGTTCTACATATGGAAACAGATTTAAGATTATGACATGGGGCGAATCCCATGGAGAAGCGTTAGGCGTTGTAGTGGACGGCTGCCCGGCGGGTTTAGAGCTTTGTGAGGAAGATATCCAGAAACTTCTTGATCGAAGAAAACCGGGACAGTCTAAATTTACGACACCCCGCAAAGAAGCTGATAAAGTAAAGATTCTGTCGGGCGTTTTTGAAGGAAAAACGACAGGAACACCGATATCCATGGTAGTATTTAATACCAATCAGCGCTCAGGCGATTATTCGGAGATTGCAGGATACTACAGACCGGGACATGCCGATTATACATTTGATGCAAAATACGGATTCAGGGATTACCGCGGCGGCGGAAGAAGTTCCGCAAGAGAAACGATTGGCAGGGTCGCAGCGGGTGCGATTGCGTTAAAGATACTGGACAGCCTTGGGATTACCCTGCACGCTTACGCAAAGGAAATCGGCGGAATTGCGATTGACTATGAAAAGTTTGATCTGCAGGCAGCACGCGAAAATGCATTTACAATGCCGGATAAGGAAGCGGCAGCAAAGGTTGAAGCGTATGCCACGCAAAAGATACAGGAGGGCGATTCAATCGGCGGTATCATTGAGTGTGTGGTTGAGGGTATGATGCCGGGAATCGGTGAACCGGTATTTGACAAGCTGGACGCTTCTCTTGGAAAAGCAATGCTTTCAATTGGTGCGGTTAAAGGCTTTGAAATCGGAAGTGGCTTTGAAGCGGCAAAGATGACCGGCAGCGAAAATAATGACAGCTTTGTCCTGAAGGACGGAAAACTTACCAAAAAAACCAACCATGCAGGCGGCGTTTTAGGCGGCATGAGTGACGGCAGCAACATTGTATTCCGTGCGGCGGTTAAACCGACACCGTCTATTTCGGCAGTGCAGGATACGGTCAATAAAGACGGTGAAAATATTGAAATTTCCATTAAGGGCAGACATGACCCGATGATTGTGCCGCGTGCCGTAGTCGTTGTGGAAGCAATGACGGCGCTGACACTCGTGGATCTGATTTTTGAAAATATGACGGCAAGATTGGATGGAATCTGTGCCTTTTATAATAGAAGCAAGTAAGAAAGAGGAAAGAGATGTATCGTTTATTAAAAACAGACGGGCGTGCAAAACGCGGTGAATTACAGACCGTGCATGGAACAATCCAGACACCTGTATTTATGAATGTCGGAACAGTAGCAGCCATTAAGGGTGCCGTATCGACAATGGATTTAAAGGAAATCGGAACACAGGTGGAATTGTCAAACACATATCATCTGCATGTACGTACCGGGGACAAACTGATTAAGGAGATGGGCGGTCTGCATAAGTTTATGAACTGGGACAGACCGATTCTGACCGATTCGGGTGGATTTCAGGTGTTCTCCCTTGCAGGGCTTAGAAAGATTAAAGAAGAAGGCGTAACTTTCCAGTCCCACATTGATGGCAGAAAGATTTTTATGGGTCCGGAAGAAAGTATGCAGATTCAGTCTAACTTAGGTTCTACAATTGCCATGGCATTTGATGAATGTGCACCGGCGAAGGCAGAACGCGATTATGTGGAAAAGTCTGTTGCCCGTACAACGCGCTGGCTGGCACGCTGTAAAAAAGAAATGCAACGCTTGAATTCCCTGCCGGATACCGTTAATCCAAACCAGCTTTTATTTGGTATCAATCAGGGTGCAGTTTATGCAGATATCCGTATTGATCATGCAAAACGTATTTCGGAACTGGATTTGCCGGGCTATGCAGTCGGCGGACTTGCAGTCGGTGAAACCCATGAAGAAATGTACCACATACTCGATGAAACCGTTCCATATCTGCCACAGAACAAGCCGACTTACCTGATGGGTGTCGGTACACCGGCAAATATTCTGGAAGCGGTAGACAGAGGGATTGACTTCTTTGACTGTGTATATCCGTCCAGAAACGGAAGACACGGGCATGTGTATACAAAGTTTGGTAAAATCAACCTTTTTAACGCACAGTACGAAAAGGACGACAGACCGATTGAAGAAGGCTGTCAGTGTCCGGTCTGCAAAAACTATACGAGAGCATATGTACGCCATCTTTTAAAGGCAAAAGAAATGCTTGGTATGCGTTTCTGTGTACTGCATAATCTGTACTTCTACAATCATTTAATGGAGGATATCCGGGGAGCGATTGAAGAAGGAAGATACAGTGCTTTTAAGAAAGAACGTCTGGAAATGTTAAAGACCTATGACAAAAAGTAAAAAATTATAAACAAAATGTTTTTTAGTGGACAGAAAGAATAAATTCCGCTATTATAGAGTGTATGTGTCAGGGACACGTATGTCATTACATTTGAAAGTATATTTTAGGAGGCAAATTAAAATGGGTTCAATTGGAATTATCGTTATTTATGTCGTTGCATTAGGACTGATGATGTATTTTCTTGCAATTAAGCCACAGAAGAAACAGCAGAAGGCACAGCAGCAGTTAATGGATTCAATCGAAATCGGCGATTATGTATTAACAACAAGCGGTTTCTACGGCGTCATTATGGATATTACAGACGATGATGTTATTGTAGAATTCGGTAATAACAAAAACTGCCGTATCTCCATGCAGAAGAAAGCAATTGCACAGGTAGAAAAGGCAAAGAGTTCGGAGCGGAAAGCATCAATTCCCGCTTCGGTGTCTTTTGTTATTTATTTATCAGGCATTACATATTGAAAAATACATAAAAATACGTTATGATAATAAACAATAACCTTTTTCATACATAAATATGAAGGTGGAGAAGTATTCAGGGGCGGCAGGTACGGGTAGAACCCTCCGGATTCCTGTAAGAAAAGAGAAAGACAGGTGGTAGTAGCATGGATTGTAAAATAACATTAATTCCGGGAGACGGAATTGGACCGGAAATCGTAAGAGAAGCCGTAAAGGTATTAGATGCTGTGGGAAAGAAGTATGAGCATCATTTTACCTATGAAAAGATTTTAATGGGCGGATGCTCCATTGATGCATACGGTGTGCCGCTTACAGATGAGGCAATTGCTGTAGCAAAGGCATCCGATGCTGTATTACTGGGGGCGGTCGGCGGCAATGTCGGCAACTCCAAGTGGTATGACGTTGCTCCGAATTTAAGACCGGAGGCAGGACTGTTAAAGATTCGTAAGGAACTGGAATTGTTTGCCAATATTCGTCCTGCATATTTATACAATGAATTAAAAGATGCGTGTCCGTTAAAGCAGGAAGTAATCGGGGACGGATTTGACATGGTTATCATGAGAGAATTAACCGGCGGACTGTATTTTGGTGAACGACATACAGAAGAAGTAAACGGTGTCGTAACAGCAACCGATACGCTCACTTATAATGAAGAAGAAATCAGAAGAATTGCCATTAAAGGCTTTGAAATTGCCATGAAGCGCAGAAAGAAGCTGACAAGCGTGGATAAGGCAAATGTTCTTGATTCTTCAAGACTTTGGAGAAAGGTCGTAAAGGAAGTTGCAAAGGATTATCCGGAAGTTGAAGTAAGCGATATGCTTGTAGACAACTGTGCAATGCAGCTGGTTATGAATCCGGGACAGTTTGATGTGATTTTAACAGAGAATATGTTTGGTGATATTTTATCCGATGAAGCCAGCATGATTACCGGTTCAATCGGTATGTTATCCAGTGCCAGCTTAGGAAAGACAAAACTCGGCTTATATGAACCAAGCCACGGTTCTGCACCGGATATTGCAGGCAAAGACATTGCCAATCCGATTGCCACCATTTTAAGTGCGGCAATGATGCTTCGCTACTCACTGGATTTAGATAAGGAAGCTGATGCCATCGAAGCGGCAGTAGCACAGGTATTAAAGGAAGGCTACAGAACCGTGGATATTATGGCAGACGGCATGCAGCAGTGCTCAACAACAAAGATGGGCGATTTAATCGCAGAACGTGTTTAAGATACGGATATAAAAAAGTAAAATCTGTTATGAAGCCGGAATCCCGTTTGTGCAGATACAGCGGGATTTCAGGCTTTCATATTTAGAATAAAAAGAAAAGAAACGGAGAACAGTCATGAAAAGTGATAACGTAAAAAAAGGAATGCAGCAGGCACCACACCGCTCGCTGTTTAACGCATTAGGCTTTACAAAGGAAGAAATGGATAAACCGCTCGTTGGTATTGTAAGCTCTTACAATGAAATTGTACCGGGACACATGAATCTGGATAAGATTGTAAATGCCGTAAAATTAGGTGTTGCAGAAGCAGGCGGTGTACCGGTTGTATTTCCGGCAATCGCAGTCTGTGACGGTATTGCAATGGGACATATCGGCATGAAATATTCTCTTGTAACAAGAGATCTGATTGCGGATTCCACAGAATGTATGGCACTGGCACATCAGTTTGATGCACTTGTTATGGTGCCAAACTGCGATAAGAATGTACCGGGACTTTTAATGGCAGCAGCAAGAGTGAATGTGCCGACTGTATTTGTCAGCGGCGGTCCGATGCTTGCAGGTCATGTAAAGGGTAAAAAGAGAAGTCTTTCATCCATGTTTGAAGCAGTCGGTTCTTATGCAGCCGGTTCAATGACGGAAGACGATGTACGTGAATTTGAAGAAAAAGTATGTCCGACATGCGGTTCATGCTCCGGCATGTATACGGCAAACTCCATGAACTGTCTGACAGAAGCACTGGGTATGGGACTTCGCGGCAACGGTACAATCCCGGCAGTATATTCTGAAAGAATCAAGCTGGCAAAACATGCCGGTATGCAGGTTATGGAAATGTACAGAAAGAACATCCGTCCAAGAGATATCATGACAAAAGAAGCAATCCTCAATGCCCTGACAGTAGACATGGCACTCGGATGCTCCACAAACAGTATGCTTCACCTTCCGGCTATCGCTCATGAGATCGGAATGGACTTTGATATCAGCTTTGCAAACGAGATTAGCGCAAAGACTCCAAACCTCTGTCACCTTGCACCTGCAGGCCCTACATACATAGAAGACCTGAACGAAGCAGGCGGTGTATACGCAGTTATGAACGAACTGAATAAGAAGGGACTTCTTCATACTGAGTGCATGACAGTTACAGGCAAGACAGTAGGCGAGAACATCAAAGATTGTGTAAATTTAAATCCTGAAGTTATCAGACCGATAGACAATCCATACAGCCAGACAGGCGGACTTGCAGTACTTAAAGGTAACCTTGCTCCGGACGGTGGTGTTGTAAAACGTTCTGCAGTTGTAGAAGAGATGATGGTCCATGAAGGACCTGCAAGAGTCTTTGACTGCGAGGAAGACGCAATCGCAGCTATCAAAGGCGGCAAGATCGTAGAGGGTGACGTAGTAGTTATCCGTTACGAAGGACCGAAAGGCGGCCCTGGTATGAGAGAAATGCTGAATCCTACATCTGCAATCGCAGGTATGGGACTGGGATCTTCCGTAGCCCTGATCACAGACGGACGTTTCAGCGGTGCATCCAGAGGAGCATCCATCGGACACGTATCACCGGAAGCAGCAGTCGGCGGACCGATCGCACTTGTTGAAGAGGGCGATATCATCAGCATCAACATTCCGGAACTGAAACTGGAGATCAAGGTTTCTGATGAAGAAATGCAGGCAAGAAAAGCTAAATGGCAGCCTCGTGAGCCAAAGGTAACAACAGG
>OOCZ01002137.1_pt1 | contig 11064 bp, 20 predicted proteins | sample 1671631 | NCBI WGS metagenome assembly OOCZ01 (sample SAMN06348176, study PRJEB24527) | human gut metagenome | reverse complement strand
GAACTGCGAGCGCTCGCCGGTGGCAGGGCGGATGACGGCATTGTGGCGATGGCGGCCGGGTTGAGGGCCAATTGCACTTCGTGTTTGGTGTTGGTTGACGGTCTGATGCAGGAGGGGGTGCGTTGTGAGTGAGTTTGCTGATTCGAAGCGTGCCGCCTTGGAGCGTCAGGGTTGGCATTGTCTGCGTTGCGGGACGAACATCCATGACCCGTCATGCTGGCCTGGACGTTCCGGCCATCACCGTCAGTTGCGGCGTGCGGCGGATCCGGATGTGCGGCACAGTCCGGCCAACATCGTCGAGCTGTGCGGTTCGGGCAAGCCGCACTGCCATGGGTGGGTCCATCAACATGTGAAGGAGGCCGAACGCCTTGGGCTGATAGTCCCGCTCGGCAGGGATCCGCGCACCACCCCGGTGCGCGACTGGCAGGGGATATGGCTCCGCCTCAACCAGGATGGCACCGCGACCCGTCTGACAGCCATGCAGGTTGCCACACTCGACATCGACAGGAGGGAAACGGAATGACCATTGACAAGCCCGACATGCTGCTGTGGATGGACGTGGAGACCACGGGGCTCGACCCGGACCATGACAGGATCCTCGAGGTGGAACTGCGTTGCACCGACATGAAAGGCGTGCTGTGCGTCGGCGGTTTCCACCGCGTCATCGGATTGGCGGAACGAAACGTCTCCATCACCGATGAGAACTTCAAGGCATGGCGCATGCACTGCGCCAACGGACTGCTCGAGGACGCATTCGACGGCGGATACACGGAAGCGGCGACGGCAAACGGACTCGAGGAATACGTCGACAGCCTCGCGCAATCGTTCACCCTCCATCCGGCCGGCAGCAACCCGCAGTTCGACCTCGACTTCATCTGCCGCCTCTGCCCGAACCTCCCACTGCACCACCACCGCATCGACATGGCCACCATCCGCGACAGTCTCGAAGCCGCCGGATGGGATGTGAAGCCGGAAGGGGAGACGCCTATAACCAGCGCCCACCGCACCAGCACCTGCCTCGACCGCGACATCAATCAATACGCGCACCTCATCCGCGGACTCTCCGAATACCCGGTCCGATACATCGCCACGAAAGAAGCAATGTGATGGACGCCGCCGCAGTGATCCTCCTGTGCGCCGCCATCCTGATCGGCTGGATGGCCAACAGGCCATGAACCGTACCAACTATGAAAGGAACCTCGGAATGAAACAGACCATCAACCGCATCTCCAACCGCGTCGGCGACTGGTTCGCCACGCTGTTCTCCATCGCCGCGCTGCTGCTCGTGCCGCACGCCATCATCCGGCAGATCATCGGCATCGGCCTCCACCACTGGATCCCCATCCAATGGCTCGCCCTGCACGTCATGCTCATCATCCTCACCCTATGCGTCGCGCTCGCCGCCTACATCATTGCTTACCGCACCGCGCCGGAACCGCCGGAAACATACTGAAAGGAGCCATCATGGCAGACCAGGAGACCATTCCGATCGGTCTGGAGACGCAGAACAAGGTGGCCGAGGCCATCTACCTGCGCTGGTACAGCAACGGGGCCCGCCATCCACGCCCATGGAACGAGATGCCCATGGAGGGCAAAGAGCCATGGAGGCGCGTGGCCAAGGACGCCATCAGAACGTTCTTCGCCTCTCCCGAGTTCCAGACGTTGCTCGACGAAGTGTACGACGAAGGCTACGAGGCGGCCGGAAAGGACGCCAGGGGCGAAAACGAAGGCGAGGAGCCGCGGTGAGCGTCAACGTCCCGCTGCATAAATGGCGGTCGGCCGACCCGGCCATCCTGATCGGCCGCCGCTGCATCGCCCAAACCGACCAGGACGTCATCATCGACGGCCGGCTCGAACTCATCCGACATCCGGACGGCGCCGCCAGCCTCCGCTTCCAGGGCATCGGAAACGACATCATCGACCACGATCCGAACACATGTTCCAACAGCATGGGCGCCGGCATACGAAGCCTCGCCATCTACGGAAAGGAATGAAATGCACCACACGGACACCGTCAGAATCGCCACCAACCCACGCAAATGGCGCAGACCTGCACCCTGCCCGGCATGCCGCAAGTCCCGGCCGCTCATCCTGACCCTCGGCACCATCTACAACCTCCGAACCCGCAAACCGGTCAACACCATCTACGGCTGCATCTGCCCCAACTGCCGGCACAGATGCATCCTCCACGTCGACGGCAAAAACCTCAAAAAAGCCATCCGCCTCTGGAACCACCACGCCAGCCACCATCAAAGGAACGAACAATGAGAAACACCATCTGCGCCGCCCTCACCGCCATAACCCTCGCACTCTGCGCCGCGCTCGCGGGATGCGGGAGCGCGTCCAAGACGTCGACCCCGGCCCACGCCATCGCCGCCACCGGCACCACATGCTCCAAAAGGTCCGGCGACGGCATCAAGGAATGTATCGTCACACTGTCCGACACGAGGAAAGTGGACTGCGTCGTTTACTCGAACGGCAATCAGGCCGGCCTGTCATGCGACTGGAGCCATGTGAGCGGCGCGGACAAGGAGCCACAGTGAAAATCTGGTCGCAATGCGGCGCCGTATGCATCGCTCCGGAAGACGACGAGGAACGGCAGGCGTGCGAAATCGCCGTCAACGCCCTGCTCAGATGGTCGGCGGAACACGACAAGGAAAAGGAACAGCAATGAGAAACAGTGAAGCGGACATCGCCATCAATACACTCAACAAACTCATCGCCCAGGAATACGAGGCGGCGAGCGCGGGGATGCGTTATGGCAATCGATCTCTTGAGGAAAGCGCGTCGATTCGATACCACGCCTATCTCAATGCCAGGAACAAGATTCGGGAGGCGCTCGCCGATGCCATGGATGAGCGGGACGCGCTGAACCCGTTTCTGCCTCAGCGTGACGAGTTGGTCACGCAGGATATGCACACCTGCGATCTGTGCGGCCGGTGGTGCTCGAGTCCTGTCTGTTCCGTGGGCCTCATCTACGGCGGCCAGGCGAAGACATTCACCGAGGTGTGCGCCGACTGCATGTGGCGGCTGAAGTTCCAGCCGGTGAGGACCATCCCGCTGGACATTTACCGGCTTTTTGAGAAGTGGTTGGACGAGCAGAAGGAGACGGAGCGGTGAGTAGGAAATTTAAGGTAGTGCCGGTTATGTACGCGGCAAGCGGAGACGTGTACACGCTGAAGCTGCAGAATGCGGAAGCGCTCGCCGGTCTGCTTTCCGACGGATGGAGCGTGATGCGCACCGACGTGTTGCCGGGACTCGGCGGCAAAGGCGAGTACGAGGTGGAGCCGAACATATGCTATGAGCCATCATTCCCGCCGACAATCGTCTACATCCTTGAGAAGGAGGCGGAATGATGAACAGCATCAGTCGTAACAAACGGCGCTCGCCGCATGCGTGCCGGAGTGCGGTCGGGATATTCATTTGCGCGAGCAATGGCATCGGTCCGGCGCAATACGAGGTCAGCCTGCGCAGGATAGAGCATTGCGTCATCTGCGGCAGGTGGTGGGAGATCTACGCCGTCTCGCCGTACCTGACCATCTGGGCCGAAGTGCCAGCCTGGATGATCTGGCTGTTCTGGCACAGCATCTGGAAGACCGGCCATAAATCATCCCACGGAAAGGAACCGGAACAATGAGCGAGGAAACACTCGAGCCGCCACTGCCGCCGATCGACGCGCGCACCGAAGCCGTCGCCGAACGCCTGTTCGGACTCAAATTTGCACTCCGCAAGGACGATCCGAAACACATCCACGACGAATGGGAGCATGCGGCCGACTGGATCCGCGACGGATACCTGCGCCAAGCCATCGAAGTGCTCGCCACCGCCGACCAAGCGCAACCCGCGAGCGCCGACGGATCCGATCATGAGGAGCGGATGCGCGTCGAATACCGTGAGTTGACCGCTCGTGCCGGCAGGCTCAGGGACATGCTGCAGCGGTATGCGGATGGCACGCTCGACTTCGAGCCTACCTGCCCGATCACTCTGTTGAGCAGGCAGCTCGACGTCATGGACGAATACGCTCTCATCCTCCGCCGCCGGGCCGGCATCGAACACATCAGCCTCGGCGAACAGCGCATCGACACGGCCACCAGGGACGTCCGATGAGCGACACCGCCGAACGGATCCACGCCATCATCCAAGGCTTCACCGGCCTGCCGGACGCGCTCGCCCTGTCAATGCGCCAGTTTGGCCAAGCCCTCACGAAAATCGGCAACCTGCCAGCCAATCCCACGAACGAACCAAAGGAGAACAAGCAATGAGCAACGACATCGACAAAAGCGTGAACCGCCTCAACGCGGCAGAAACCATCCGCCGACAGGCCATCGCACTGCAAAGACACATCAGCGAGGCGCTCGCCGACCTCCAAACACTCAGCGGCAGCGAGGACATCCAGATCAGCCATGCGCTCACCATGGCCACCATCCAAGCATCCAAAGCACTCAAACAAGCCCACCTGATGCAGGACACGGCCGACATGCTCGACCAAGCCGACCAACGCGACGAGGAAAACAAAATCAGCCGCATGCTCATGCACAAGATAGCCCAACAAGGAGAATAAAAAGAGAGGCCCCACCAGCCGGCAGAACCTCCAAGAAACCAACCACAATTCTAGCCGAAAGCGGGACCATCATGAACAAATGCCAGCAATGCGGCACCGAAGCACAAACACCCCTCTGCAAAAACTGCGCCAAACACATGCGCCGACAAATCACCAGCCTCGCAAAAACCATCCCAGAACTCCGCGCGCTCGCCGAACGCAAAGCACACATCGGCGAACGCGGTGGTGGTGTTCGTGGTGGTGAGCCTGGTCTGCCGGTGAGTGTGCATTGGCTGGAGGTGTATGAGGAGGCTGCGTGTTTGATGCTTCGGTTGGCTGGTTGCATCAATCTGAAGTGGATGTTGCTGCCGGTTGATGGGTGGCGTTCGGCGTATCGTGCGGTGTGCAGGTCGTGGTCGCGTGTGGTGTGTTCTCCGGCTGCCGGCGAGCTGGCCGATCGGCTGGACAGGATGCTCCGTCGTATCGACAGGTTGTGCACGCCCTCGGATGGCAGGGTGACCGTCGTGCGGTGTCCGGATTGTTCGGCGTCGTTGGCGGTGCCGCAGGGTATGCGGGATGGCTGGTGCCCCGAATGCGGCGAGCGCCTTGATCTGGACATGCTGGTGTCCGGCCGTGTGGATGCCGCGGGCCGTGCAGTCATGACGTGCTCGCCTGCGGAGGCGGCGGACTGGCTGACCGATCGGGCCGGTCTGCGTACCACGCGCAAGCAGGTGTCGAACTGGCTGGCGCGCGGCAGGCTTTCGAAGGCGCGTCGATTGGGGCATGGCGTGTGGGAGTTCAACCAGGCCGAGCTTATCGAGGTGCGCGATCGCGCATAGTTGCGCATCCGGCTGAGTCCATGTATTCTGTAAAAGAACTTGCACCATGCCCGAAGGGGCTGGTGCTTTTCTTTTACCAGCCCCTGTAGCTCAGCTGGTAGAGCAGCGGTCTTTTAAACCATGGGTCCTCGGTTCGAGTCCGAGTGGGGGCACCGCAAAAGGGAGGCGGCATGGACATGCTTATCGTCATCATCGGCTCATGCGTGGTATTCGCTGCCTGTCTCATCGCCCTGTGGCTGATGCCATGAGCAATCCACGCTACCATAACGGCCACCGTCGGCGGGAGGTGCAGGCATACTATCGAGCCCGCCGCGCCGACTGCTACATCTGCGGCAGGCCAATCGACTACAGTCTGCGGTCTCCGGATCCGTGGAGCTTCGTCGTGGATGAGACCGTGGCCATCGCCAACGGAGGCCGCGTCTGCCGTGCGAACAGCGGGCCGGCGCACCGCTGGTGCAACGCTGTCAAAGGCACGCACACGATCGAATGGGCGCGCGCCGAAGTGAAACGAAGACTCGCCGGCGGCAAGCCCACCGCCGCGTCGAAGCCGCGCGACTTCGAGGCCGCCGACTGGTGAAGCCCACGGGAGTATACCCCCGTAGTCGTTTCGGAGGCGACCTCGGGTGCAGCGCCTATCTCTCTCCCCGCGAAAAATAATCGTCGCCGGCGACACCATCGACGGCAAAGGAGGCGCCATGCCGATCCGGACCTGCGCGCAATGCGGCCACGCAATGCCGAAAAACGCCAGCACCAAACGAAAATACTGCTCGGACAACTGCCGAAAGCTCGCCAGCAAACACAGACACTCACCACAACACCAAACGTCGCCCACGACGCCGCCAGCCAACGAACCGTCGCCACAGCAGCCGACCGCGCCGGCCACATACCGCGACCTGCTCGAGGTCAGCCGAACCGCGCTCATGCGCAACCTCGAGGACTCGCACTGCCCGGCCACCGCCGTCGCCGGACTGAGCAAACAGCTCCTCGCCGTCGGCAAGGAACTGCTCGAGATGGACCGGGAGAAGGAACCAGACCCGATACTCGACGACCCGGAGGAGATGGCAGATGGCATCGAAGACGAACCCTTCGACGCCGAAACTATCTGACGCCGCCCGAATCCTGAACATCCCCGACGGCATCGCCACCACCGGCTTCGGCCGCGTCCGCCGCGTCGCCGACCGGCTCGGCATCCGGTTCGACCGATGGCAGGAGGGCATCGGCACGCTCATGCTCGCCAAACGCGCCGACGGCACCTACGCCAGCTCGGTCGGCGGCATCGGCATGAGCATCTGCCGACAGACAGGCAAGACCTTCACCGTCGGCACCATCATCGTCATCCTGTGCCTGACCACACCAAACCTCAAGGTCATCTGGACCGCGCACCGCACGCGAACCTCGGCCGAAACCTTCAAATCGATGCAGGCGCTCGTCAAACGCCCCGGCCTATCACGACACTGCAAAGCCATCCGCCAGACCAACGGCCAGGAGGAGATCGCCTTCGCCAACGGCAGCCGCATCCTCTTCGGCGCCCGCGAACAAGGCTTCGGCCGAGGCTTCGCCGCAGTCGACGTCATCATCTTCGACGAGGCCCAGATCCTCACCGAAAAAGCCCTCGAGGACATGATCCCGACCGCCAACGCCGCGAAAAACCCGCTCATCATCCACATGGGCACGCCACCCAGACCGGTCGACCCCGGCGAAGTGTTCACCGCCCGCCGCACCGCCGGCCTCGCGCACGACCCGGACAGCACATGGATCGAGTTCGGCGCCGACCGCGACTGCGACACCGCCGACCCCGACGCATGGGCCCAGGCCAACCCGAGCTACCCGCACCGCACGACCGCCAACGCCATGCTCCGCATGCTCAAGAACCTCGGAGAGGACAGCTTCCGCCGCGAGGCCCTCGGCATCTGGGACCAGGACACCGAACACGCGGCCATCGACCCGGAACTCTGGGCACAGGCCGCCACACCGGAACGAGCATCCGGCGGATGGACAGCCATGGCCATCGACATGCCGCCGCACCGCGGATGGATCACCATCGGCGCATGCCAGGCCTACGAGGACGGCACCGCGTACATCGACATCGCGGCACTCAAAGGCGTCAGGAAACACGGCACCAAATGGCCCGTCGATTTCCTCGCCCGCCGCTGGCCGCACCTCGCCGCCGTCGTCATCGACGCCCAGTCACCGGCCACGGTGCTCATCCCCCCACTCAAGGCCGCCGGCATCGACGTGACCGTCACCAGCGCGAGCGACATGGGCAAGGCATGCGGGCGTCTCCTCGACATGCTCCAATACCACGAACTGCGCCACAAGCCGGACGTGCGCCCGCTCGACCAGGCCGTCGCCGGCGCGACCGTCCGCAAGATCGGCGTCGAAGGCGCGTTCGGCTGGAACAAACTCGGATCCGACGTCGACATCAGCCCGCTCGTCGCCGCCACCCTCGCCCTGCACGGCGCCGTCATCAGCACCCGACGGCCGGGCGACGAACCAGAACAAAGGATGATCGAACTGCCATGACACTCCTCGAACCGCTGCCGGCCACCATCGCCGGCCTGACGCCCGACGAAGACGACGCCTTCCGCCGCCTCACCGCGAAAATCATCCGCCACCGCACACGCAACCGCATCCGCACCGTCTACTACAACGGCCGCAACGAACTCCACGACCTCGGCTACAGCCTCCCGCCGATCGCCAAAGACGTGGAAATCGTCGTCGGATGGCCGGAAAAGGCAATTGAGGGACTCGCCAACCGCGTCGTGCTCGACGGCATCACCACCCAGGACGGCAGCGACCTGAGCAAACAGGTCAGCGACCTGCTTGACGCCAACGACCTCGCGCAGACCGCCGAAAACGCGCACACCGACGCGCTCGTGCACTCCTGCAGCTTCGTCGCCGCGCTCCAGGGCACGCCGGACAGGGGAGAGCCTGCCGCGATCATCCAGGAGTTCCCGGCCGACGTGGCGACGGGCACATGGGACAGCCGCATCCACGGCCTCACCGAAGCCCTGCTCTACGACGTCGACGAGGACGAGACCTACGGCCGGCAGATCCGCGCATGCTACCTCATGCTGCCCGGCAAACTCATCGGCTGCGCGATGCGGGACTGGCAGTGGAGCGTGTACGCGCGCACCGCATGGCAGGGCCGACTGCCCGTCGAACTGCTCGCATACCGGCCGGACAGCAAACGGCCGTTCGGCCGATCGCGCATCAGCCGCACCGTCATGAGCCTGACCGACAGCGCCGTGCGCACCTTCCTCCGCAGCGAAGTGCAGGCCGAACTCTACTCGGTCCCGCCACGATACTTCCTGGGCGTCACCGAGGACATGTTCCGCGGCAAGGACGGCAACCTCAAGCCACGATGGCAGATCATGCTCGACCAGGTACTCGCGCTGCCGCGCGACAAGCAGGGCAACCTGCCGCAGGTCGGCACGTTCACCCAGGCGAGCTTCGAGCCGCACGCCGCGCAGCTGCGGCAGACCGCCTCGATGTTCGCCGCAGCCACCAGCCTGCCGCCCGACTCGATGGGCGTGCTCACCGACAATCCAAGCTCGGCCGAAGCGATCGACAAGGCCGTCAAGGAACTCTGCCTCAACGCCGAAAGCTGCCAGCGACGCTTCGGCCCAGCATGGGAACGAATCATCGCCACAGCCGCCCGCATCGCCGGCGACGGCCAGGCCGCCGCGGTGTCCAGCCAATGGCGCAACCCGGCAACGCCGAGCCGCGCCGCCGCCGCGGATGCGGCCGTGAAGCTCGTCGGGGCCAACATCCTGCCGGCCGACAGCGACGTCACCTACGACATGCTCGACCTGAGCGACCGGCAACGCCAGACCCTCCGGCGCGAGCAGCGCGCCAAACGGGCACAGCAGGCGCTCGACCGCATCGACCAGACCATAGCCACCCAGCAGCAAGGAGCCGACAATGCAAACGGACAGCCAGCTGCCGAAGACGCAGGAAGCCCTGGACAAACGGCTCGACCAACTGCATGACGCCTACCTGCAACGACTCGAACGCCTCAAACTCGAATCAGGATGGAGCCTGGATTCGATATGGGGAGACGAGCACTGGTATCCGGACGACGAAAGCCGATGGGAAGCCGCCTGCAAAGAAGTGGAAAGCTACAACGACAAGGCCGCGCAGGCCGCCGCCGACTACTTCGAGCAGATCCGAAGCGAATGGTCGAACTACCTCGGCAATGACCTGCCGGACTTCGACCGCCAGCCACTCCCGGACGCCGGCCGCGCGGTCTGGAAACTCGCCGGAGGCTCCAACAACACCGACTATCCGGGACTCAGATACGAAGACGTCATCCCCGACGCCAACGGCCAAGTCCACAACAAATACGGCCTGCGCATCGACGACCTCTGGCCGAAACACGCGGACCTCGACCAATGGAAAACGTACCTGCGGCACGTCGTCTCCACAAGCAGCCGCATCGGCATGCTCGACCAAATCGGATCAGACCCATCGAAACCGCGATGGGCCAGAGTGCCGGTGGGGGAGACGTGCGAGTTCTGCGTCATGCTCGCATCCCGCGGCTTCGTATACCTGACACGCGAGACCGCCAGCCTCGGCGGCGGCTTCCACAACGGCCGATGCGACTGCAACATAGTCCCATCATGGGGAGAGCGGCACATCGCCGGCTACGATCCGGACGCGCTCTACAGGCAATACAAGTCATGCGCCGACACCATATCCAACCTCACCACCCAGGACAAATACAAGGACTACATCTCAGCCCTCTCCGACAAGGAGAAGGCCAAAGCCCCCGAATACAAGAAATGGAAACGCGACCTCGAACTCGCCGAAATGCGATGGCGCGACCGCACATGGCTCAACACCGGCACACCGCCACCGGTCGGTTACAACCCGCCGGAACTCCAGAGGAAAATATCAGACATCCGCCCGCACGAAATACGAACGGCGCAGCGCCTCGCCGACAACGGAGTAAAGGCAACCTTCAAGATCGACGTCAAGAAGGTCCCCAACGAAAACGGCAAAGGCACGCACGACATAGGATATGCGGATCTCGAAAACGGCATCGAGATCAAGACGCTGAAAAACACATCATCGACAAACACCATCAACTCTCATCTGAAATCGACATCGAAGAAACCGGACGCCAAAACGGTCGTCATGGACAACAGCGAAAACGACGGAATGTCAGATGAAGACCTCATCGCCTGCATCAGAAGATGCCTGGCCTTCCGCGGCGGAAGAGTCTACATCATCCGCCACGACGGAAAACTCGCCAGAGCACGATAAAGGCCTCAATGTCACCAAATGGTGTCAATGAGACCTTTATCAGCATCAATCATAACACAGCCAAGGCTGGCTACCGAAGAGGCCGAACGGAGCCGACTGTAAATCGGCCGCGCCACACGCGCCACGCAGGTCCGAATCCTGCGCCAGCCACTCACCGCGGACACCGCACGCCGCGTCGCTAACCGTGCGCAAAAACCAAAGAAGCACCAATGCATTTCATCCTCCGCCACCGCCGCAACCTCATGCGCCACCTCCTCCTCATCGAAGGCGGAGAACCGCAAGGAGGCGTAGGCGAGCCACCCGCAGGCCAGAACACCCACGGCGAAGGCGACAACGCGAAGAACACCACGACCGACAACGCCAAGGAGTTCAGCCACGCGCTCGCCGCCCGCGTCGAAGAGGAAAAAGCGAAACTCG
>OOCZ01002134.1_pt1 | contig 11085 bp, 5 predicted proteins | sample 1671631 | NCBI WGS metagenome assembly OOCZ01 (sample SAMN06348176, study PRJEB24527) | human gut metagenome | reverse complement strand
GCATCACGACATTGCTTCTTATAATTATAATCCCAAAGGATCGTTTTTATTCTTTAATCACTTCCGCCGGATTCTGCCGTGCTGCCTGCCATACGCGCCAGCTGATACTTATGGTGATAACCATTGCTATCCCTGCAAAAATGAGGATGAACGGTAATGCTCCTATACTTACCTGACGATTGTACGTCTCTATCCAGTGCTTCATAATAGTATAACCGGCAGGGAAAGCTATCAATGAAGATACGATCAATAGCATTGCGTATTCTTTAAAGAAGATGCTCAGGATATTGCTGATGGTAGCCCCATTTACTTTGCGGATAGCTATTTCTTTCCGGCGTTGTTCGCATGTCAATGATACCAATGAATATATGCCGAATATAGATATCAGGATACAAACAATTGCAGAGAATCCCAATAGACTGGATAATGCATCTTCTGATTGCAGATACTTATTATATCGTTCTTCCTCGCTGTCCAGAAATAATTTGCGGTCGGGAAGTTCAGCTTGCTGCATTTCCTCGATGCTACGACGACATTCTTCCCAGGTTCCCGGTTTATACTTGAAGAGGACAAAGCAACGCGGCCACATCCACTGTGATTTATTGGTATTGACAAATACAGTATGAGGCAGGTCCTTGGAAGGCGACCTGTACGCACAGTCTTTTATGACTCCGATCACAGTCATAGGTTCCACTTCTTTATTGCAGTAAAAGATGTGTTTGCCGATAGCTTCTTCAGGTGTCCATCCCATAGTGCGGGCTGTCGTTTCCATGATATTGACTTCACGGACATCCGACTTATCCGATATCCATTCTCCCGCTACCAGTTGCATGTTATAGAATTTGAAGAATTCCTCTCCTGCCAGAATCTCATCTATGCCAATTGGATTTTCAGTTATCCCATTCAATCCGTCCCAAGCATCTACCTCAACAGATGAATAAGAACCCATACTGATGAGCGGCCAATAAACAGGCCGTACAACTTCAGTTACCATGGGTAATGCTTTTACCTTCTCTGCCCATACATTCATGTCTACATTCATCCAGATGCCCAAGGAAGCACGGTTCCGATAATCCATTCCCATATCTACATTACGCAAATGATAAAGTTGCATTTGCATAATGACAGTACAAAGTATAAATGTAAGGCAGACAACAAGCTGTATTACAATGCTTCCTTTACGGCATATACGTCCCATTATATTCATTTGAGTACTATGAAGTGTATTCTGCAATGAGTGACGGCGAAATAGGTAAACAGAACATAGCGCCACTATAAAGGCCAATACTGACATACCTGCGATGTATAATATGCAATTCCCATAAATGGATATATCTGTATCGACAATCATGGAATATTGCAGGAACCAGGGTTTGAGTAATTCCACGAAGAACATCCCTAAGAGTGAAGCCAATAGAATAGTAAATAGAAAGTCCATACTAAGTAATGCCAATAATGAACATTCGGATGCTCCATTCACTTTGCGTAGTGCCATTTCCCGTTTACGCGAGCGGAAACAGTCGATATAAATCGTTAAATAGTTGATTAATGCGCACAGAATGATAAGCACTCCTGTGATGGAGAAATAAACAATGTAACGGAACTGCACAATTTGTTCATCTCCACGAATAAATTCATCCGCATAACGCAGTGAGGTAATGGGCTCCAAATAGAAACGTGTATATCCGGTTACTCCATAGCTGTTCTTTTTGAGTTCATCCGGAAAATGCTGATTCATTTTTTCTAAAAGTACATCCACATTTGTTCCGGGTTTTATTTTTATCAGCATCTTGTAATTGGCGTTATCCCATGAAGTGTCATTATGGGTACGCCCCATAAAAGCATATTTAAAGTTAGAATGCTCTCCCCAATCGCTGACAATGGCGCTTATGCGATACTCGTGCCGACGGTTATTATCTGTTATGGTCTTTCCAATCACTTTGGTAGTACCGAACAAGTCTTGAGCAGCTTTTTCTGTAATGGCTATCCCGCTCTTTTCCGGTGAGGTGGATAAAAAGAATTGGTTGTCACCCTCCAGAACTTTTATATCCATCATGCGGATGAAAGTTGTATCAGGCATTAACATCGGATATTCCGTAATCTGTTTCCCCTTTTTAATGAATAGAGTATTCTGACCTGATGCACAGAAATCTTCTATTTCAGTGTAAGTCGTTTTTAAATGATTCCCCAACGCGTAGGGCACAAAGTCAGAGTAGTGCCCTCCAAAGTGGCAATCGTCCATTCGTACCAAATAAATGCGTTCTGCATCCTTATGGAAATCATCATAAGTCATTTCATATTGCACCCAGAATGTAGACAGTGCAAAACATGCCAGACCGATTGCCAGTCCGATGATACTGATGATACTTTGCGTTCTGTACTTCAACAGATTCCGATATGCTATTTTTAAATAATGGTGTATCATAACTAACCTCTTTATTCTGCTTTCATGATTGTTGCCGGATTGATGCGGGTTGCTTTATTCACCTGCCAGAACAATGTTCCCAACGAAATGCCTGCCACCACTAATATAGCGATCAGGTAGATGAATATACTAACAGGAGCTTTCACTATAAAATCCCGTGTATAGATGTATATCAGATAATAAGATAAAGGTATGGTCAGCAATGCTGCACCGGCTATCACCCATATATACTTGCGGAATAGAACGGAATACAGGTTTTTCAATTGTGCCCCATTCACTTTGCGGATGGCTATCTCGCGGTAGCGTTGGCGGATGTCGAATAAGGAAAGTCCGAATAATCCTAATGCCGAGACAAAAATAGAGATGGTGGCAAACAATGTAAACACGGTTGCTACACGGCGGTCGTCGTCATACAGGGCCTGAACATCCTCTTTCAGCCAGTGATAGTCGAACTCTTCCGCATGAAAAATTTCCTCTCTTGTGTCTTGCAAATATTTGATAAGTTCCTTTTCCTTACCGGCCTTACAGGCTATTTGGAATTGTGCTCCACCGTAACCGGGTGTCACGATGTATACCACGGGTTTCTTTCCGGCTGTAAGATGGCCGGTATAGTAATCTTTGATGACAGTTCCTACAGGCATCAAAGACAGGCCGCCTTCTACTATTTTTCCGTCCATTGAGGAAGTTATCCAGAGTGCCTGTTCTCCTCTTACGAATGCTTCTTCCTGCTTCGTATAACCGAATGCTTTCAAAGCTGCCTCATTCATGACAACTACATTCTCTGAATAATCCTTTGCCTCCACTTTCCCCGGCAATGTACCTTGTACTGCTTGCAGTTCATACAGCTTGAAGAAATCCGCCGGTATATACATCACCATCATATTTAGCTTCACGTCTTTATCATTAATAAGTGTCGTACTGCCTCCGCTACTGAGGATGCCACTTTGCGAGGGATCGCCACAGAACCACCGTTCTATGAAAGGACATTCATCCAGCTTTTGCCGGATGGTAGTCGTATTCTGCCAGCGCTGTTTTCTTTCGGCTTCACTTTCACCTCCCCAGCTCTTGGGGGTAGGAATCAGATTGGCATAAAGTATGCCTTCCGTCTTGAATCCCGGAGGGGTGTTTTGCAGGAAACGGAGGTGGCTGCTGAAGTACAGAGAGAGGACTATCAGCAAAAGAGTGATGCTATACTGGATAAACAGGAAAACCGTACGTGTAGCGACAGAATGCCGTGAACTTCCGATGGAACGTATGGACACGATGGGTGGCAGATAATTGTATTTGATAAAAGGATATACAGTAGTGAGTAATGGCAAAAGCACCAGCACACCGAGCGACAGTTGCCAGTCGAAAGCCGTATAAGGTACATCGCTGCCCAGCAACCTGCTGGCATATCCCGAAAATATTTCGATAAAGAACCAGGCCAGCAGCAACGAGATGACGATCATCAACATATTTTCCGTCCATAACTGAAGGAAGAGTGTACGTCCACGGATGCCGAATACTTTCTTGATGCCATACTCCTTGGAACGTTTCAGCATAAAAACCAGATAGATGTTGACGAAGTTTAGTATGCCTGCCAGCAATAATAACAGGCATACTCCCATAAGTACCAGAATGTGCGAACGACTGCTATAATGCCACATATTCGGTTGATCGGCCATGGCAGCCAATCCCTTATTCCAATAGAGTTGGCTGACAGGAATAAAGTCGTAACTCACCATATATCCCCATTCTGTTTGTCGCTTCACATGGCTGATAGCATTAATGGCATCTACATCTACTCCGGGCATAAAACGCAGGATTTCTATATACATTTTGCTCCACTCTCTTCTGGTTTTCAGATCCAGATTTATCAGTACATCAAATGTTAGCGAAGATTTGCATGCCGGTTCTTCCAATATACCACAGATCGTCAACAGCTTGCCTCCGGAGTATCCTATCGTTTGTCCTATAGGATTCTTATCTCCGAACACACGTTTGGCAAACTGACGGGTAATGAGTACTTCTTCAGGCGCTTCTATGTGTTTACCTTTCAATGGGTAGTGAAAGAAGTGCAAGAATGCTGTGTCTGCTACCAATGCTTGGACGGTATAAGGTTTCTCATCGATGGTTACATTGTCATTGTCCAGTGTGATGAAGTAACTTCTCTTTTCTATGGCTTCGGGAGCGTAGTAAACCGTATCTGCACCACTGTCTTTATTCACACTACCAGGGAATACATTGCCATCAATTTCCCGTAGCGGGATAAAAGTCCTTTCAGCATGGGTGCAGTGCGTGTTCACTTGTAACTCACGATGAATGTAGCGTACTAATATGATGGTACATGCCAGGCTGAGTGCCAGACCAATGACATTAATGATCGTATATGACTTGGAGCGTATCAGGAAGCGCCAGGCGTATTTGAGTGTTTTCATATTTCAGTCTTTCTATATTTTAGTTATATTTTATTTCTTATTCGCTTTTCATAATTTTTGCCGGATTAATCCGTGCAGCTTTATTCACTTGCCAGAACAATGTACCTAACGAAATGCCAGAAACTATCAGTATGGCTATGGAATAAATGAATATGCTGATAGGAGCTTTCACTACAAAATCTTGCGTATAGATGTATATCAGGTAATAGGATAAAGGTATGGTAATCAATATGGAAATTCCTATTACCCAAATGTACTTGCGGAACAGAACTACATACAGATTTCTCAATTGTGCTCCGTTTACTTTGCGGATGGCAATCTCTTTCCGCCGCTGTTCGGTGGTGAGGCTCACCAGAGAGTAAATGCCGAATGTGGAGATAAGGATACAAACCAGAGAAAGGATACTAAAGATTGTAAAAATCACTTTCTCCGGCCAGTTGAAAAGATCAACCAGATCGGATAACTCCGTAAACATTTTACTCTGGTTGACATTGTCATTCTGAATATGTGATGTTATCTCGTGAAGATGTTCCAGCACTTCTTTTTTGCATAGCGGACATAAACAAGGTAAGGACGCTCGAAGTCTTTTACCATCGGATTTTCGTATGTGGTGAAGAACAGCGGTAATATAGGATATTGCATCGGAGCGTAGAGATAGTCTTTGATGACACCGCAAACTCGGGCTTGGCTTGCTTGCCCTTTTATGTATATAGGCCGTTCAAGCAGATCCGTGTAGCCTAATGTTTGCAGGCAAGTTGCATTTACCATATAGCTATATGGGGTTGCGTCCGTCGGCCAGCTACCTGCTTTCAGTTGCAGTTTGAAGAACGAAAAGAAGTCCTTGTCGGCAACGATTACCGGGCTGTAACTATTGGGTTCGGCTTCATTCGGATCGAAACAGAAATACGAGTAAAAGGAACCGTACCAATCCCCTTGTTCCGTAAAGACCGGAGTGTTCCCGCAGGTGTATGTGACTTCTTCTACATACGGATGGTTGGCCATTTCCGGTTTCAAAACACTTAAATCCGTCTGAAAGGAGGTGTCATATCCTAAATCTACCTGTATGACCCGTTCATAATCGATCCCTTTATCTTTTGAAAGGATAAAATGCAACTGTCGGAACAATCCGATGGAGGTGATAAAGAACAGTGAACCGATAAATATCTGAACGATGATCAGGCCCTGTTTGAAAAGAGCAGGCTTCTGTATTTTATGCTCCAAAAGATTTCGTATCGGATAATAACAGATAAGAAGGAATACCAACATACAGATTCCAGCGAGTGACAGCGTATTGCCTAAAAGTGAAGTTCGTGAAAGGTGGCGACTGACGTTCTCATAGATACCATACCGGTTCCAGGTCGTATAGCTTTCATAGTAAGGATAGATGCTCTCGATCAGACAGAAAGAAATCAGGAAGGCGATGATCAAAGGAAGTGCCAGTTCGATGAAACTTTTTGTAATCATACTTGTGGTTGAGGCTCCTATACAAAGATAAGTCCGGTTTTTTTGTTGTTTTCGTTGCTGTTGACCGATAAAAAGGACAAGTAGGTTGATCAGAGCGCTAAGGAAAGCCATTGCCCCAGCTAAAGCCAGGATATGAATGTTACGGATGCGGTCTGTCAATTCAGGGTGACACCGAAGATGCACTTCGGAGGCTGTCAGCAGGTTTATTTTCCAGTTTTTTACCTGTTCGCGATCCCATGTGTCTTCGGCATGACTTTTATAGTGCGCCAGTTTGTTCCGTACATTTGCCACATTCGCATTCTTTTGGAGCCGTACGTAGGTCGTCATGCGTTTGACATGATTGGGTTGAGGGGTTCTGATCAACAGAAAGTCGAACAGCAGATCAGTATTATCCGGATAGTTACGGATAATACCGACTACCGAGGGACGAAGATTATTATCCAATACGACTTCCTTGCCGATACAGTTTGTTGTCCCGAACAATTTGTGGGCTGTCCGTTCCGTTAAAATGACAGAACTGCCGTCGGGAATGACCCCTTGGTGAGTCCCTTCGATAAAATCTGTCCGGAAAAGGTCGAAGAAGGACTGTTCGCTTTCCATTCCATGCAGGTTGATTGCTTCGTTGTCCTGTTTCAATGTAAAGCTGAGGTGGTTGAATGAACAAGAGGCTTCGATTTCGGGGAGCAGCTTGAATAATTCTTCCCGGTCGTTAATATGTAACTGGTCTAAATCTGATTGTGTTCCGTTGGCACGCTTGACAAGTCCCTCTGTCGTCAGGCAGTAAAGTCGGTCTGCTTCCGGATGGAAATTATCGAAATGTGTCTCCCACCATAGCCAGTAACCTCCTAAAATGAAGGTAGTAAATCCTACGGCCAGACCAATGATGCTGACAATTGATTGAGTTCGGTATTTCAGTAGTTCCCGAAAAGAAACTTTGACATAGTGTGATAACATAATCTGATTGTTTGTTATAAAATATTGTTCAAAGACATTCTTATTCCGACTTGATCACTTCTGCCGGGTTCTGGTTCGCTGCCTTCTGTATGCGCCAACCGGTACAAAGAGTCAGCAGCAGGACCAGTACACCCCAGATGACCGGATAAAGCCACCAACTGATTGCTGCTTGCAACACATAGTTTTCAATCCATGATTTCATGATCAGGTAACTGGCCGGAAATGCTATAACCGAAGCGATGCATAGCAGGCGGAGATTACCGGCAAAAAACATTCTCATGATATCGGAGGCCTCTGCTCCGTTTACTTTACGGACAGCGATTTCTTTCTTCTTCTGTTCGCAGTCCAGAGTTACTTGAGAGAATACGCCGAACAATGAGATCAAAATACAGACTATAGTCACGAAGTCAAGCATCTTGAGTAGTGCCTTTTCCGATTTCAGAAACTTTTCATACTCTTCTTCCATAAAAGTAACATGTATGTCGACGGCGTTCGGCTGCATTTTCTTTGCCAACTGTTCAACCTGTTGTTTGCACAGTTCGCGGCTTCCCGGCTGATGCCGGAATATGGCAGTCGTTGAATAATCATTCTGTATATTCTTTTTCCCCGGACTGAACTCGAGCATAACCGGCTTTACCGGAACGGTAGGAGGTGCGATATAAAAGTCTTTGAAAATGCCGTCGATGATAAATCCTTTCTGATCTTTGCGGCTAAGTGTTTTGCCAATCGGGTTGTCGATCTTCAATTCCTTTACAGCTGCTTCGTTTAGGAGTATGTGCCGTTCGGTATCTCCTTCCGGCAACTTGCCTTTTAGCAATTGCAGACCATAAAATTCAAAGTAGCGATTGTTGCATGGGATTATTTGGATCGTAAGACCTTCCACAGAGGCCGGCTTGCCTTCCCAATCGGTAAAGGACCTGTAGGAACGTGAATGGCTTGGAAATAGTGGATCGTTTTCATCCGGATATACTTCGGCGATGGAGGAGAGTTTGGCAATTTCTTCTTTCAAACCGTCTGTTTGGGGATATATACGGACATCGCCCCGGTCTTTCCGGTTTAGTCCGATATCGGTGGTGTGCAAGTGATGGATTTGCTTGATCAGTACCGACGAACAGAATATGAATCCGATGCTGATTATCAATTGCAAGGTAAGGCTTGCTTTGGGGAAGAGGTTCTTTCCTTTCCCGTCAGACGAACCTTTAAGGGCCTTTTGTAGCGAGCGCTTCCTGAAATAGTAGATAGGGAATAAAGAGAACAGGAAAGCCAGTAAGGTGATGAATCCGAAATAGACGAATGTTTCCAGATAGAGACTGAACGAATCCGTTTTTACATTCGATAATTCTTGGAATACAGGCAGTATGATTTCGATCAAGGCTATTCCGGCTAAAAGAGAGATGGAAAGCGTAAGCAGGTATTCGGAAGCGAACAGGACAAACAGATTACCGTCAGACGAGCCGCACACTTTCCGAAGCCCGATCTCTTTACTGCGTATTCGTATACGGTTTACGAATAGGGTCAGATAGTTGAATAGTGCGCACAGGATTACCAATCCTCCGGCAAGAGCGAATAGCAGGATATGTTCGAACTTGATAGTTGGCTCTTCTTCGGGGTGGTCATACCGCATGGCGGTGATTGACGTCAGAACGAAATGACTCAGCGAGTCTCTGTCTTTCTTTATTTTATGTTCGTAAAGTTTCTTTTTAAAAGCTCTCATATCCGTTTCCGGACGAACCTTTATAAAAGTCTGACAATAGGCAACGTTCCATTCCTCCGTTTGTCGGGACGGCTTCAGTATTCCGAACGGGAAATTCGAGTGCTGGTCCTGACTTTTGACTATGGCACATATTTCCATATCGTCAGACCAAATTTTCAGTTTTTCACCTAATGGGTCCTTTGTGCCGAAGACCTCTTTGGCAAGCTTGTCCGTGATCGCGATCTTGTTACTTTTCGGGATCATAAAATCCCGGCTACCGGAGATCAGTTCTATTTCGAACATATGTTCGGCAGCTGAATCCATGACCATGTCGAAAGATTCGTATTTCTTCTCGTTGTAGAGGAAATCGGTTTTCCAGGCACTCGTGTTGCAACTTTCCTCTATCTCCGGGAATGTCTCTTTCAAATATCGGGCCAGCGGGTAAGGTGTAACGCTTGATAATCCTTGGTCATCGGTTTCCGATTCCATCCGGACGTAATAGATCCGGTCTGCGTCTTTCCTAAACGTATCGTAGGTCAGTTCATATCGTATCCAGAGCGACGATAACGCGAAACTTGTAAATCCGATTGCGAGCCCGACGATACAGATGAATGACTGCAATTTATATTTCAAGAGATTACGAAAAGCTATTTTGATGTAATGGTATAGCATGGTTCAATGATTTAGTTTGTTATTATTCCGATTTGATCACTTCCGCAGGATTGGTCCGGGCAGCCTGTATCGTCTGATAGAGGACGGTTCCGATGATCAGAGTGATGGTGGCAAATACGATTACGATATACATCCAGGCAGAGATATGGCTCCGATAGGCATATTGCTGCAACCAACTTTGCATGAACAACCACGCGAGTGGCAATGCAAGAAGGTTGGCTATCAATGCAATTGTCAGATATTCCATAAAAAACATTTTGACAATCGTGCCGGCAGAGGCTCCCATCACTTTCCGTATGGCAATTTCTTTCCTTCGTTGTTCCATGTTGCTGGACGAAATGGAATAAAGCCCGAAGATGGAGATTAGCGTACAGAACAGAGCCAGCAAAGTAAAGAGCTGCAGGCTGGCATCTTCGGAAGTGCTGAGCCGATCAAGTATCTGGCTTATGGTCTGTACATTGCAGGTAGTGGGATCGCCTGACTTAGAGTGTTTTTTGAATATATTCCGGATTGCTTTGATCGTGGCTTTTTCTTTTCCGGGTTCGGTACGGGCATAATAAAAATAACTGTTCCATTTGCTTTTGTCAATTACGATCACTTGTGGTAGTATCGGATTGCGTAAACTGGCTGCCTGGAAGTTTTGGATGATCCCGACGATCTCCATTTCGGAACGTCCTCTGCTTCCGTCTTGCATGGTCGTATAATTCCAAATACTGATTTTCTTGCCGATCGGGTTATCGATGCCCATGATGCGAGCAGCTTCTTCATTGATGACGGCTTTTGTCCAAGAAGCTCGCCAATCTCCATTGTCTGCCAGATCGCCGTCATTGATGAAACGGCCTTTCAGCATCGGTATGTTAAAAACTTCCGAGAAGTTGCTGCCTACTTGCAGGACTTGGAAGTTTGGATTGAAATCCAGAGGCTTACCTTCCCATTCGACTTCGTTTTGTGTATAAGGTTCATGGGTGATAGTAAATATTCCGGCTTGTGTGAATCCTTTTAGGAATGCCAATGAAGAAATCTCGCGACTGATTCCTTCCCGGTCGTTGAATGTCATTTCCATCTGTATCAGACCCTCTTTCTGGAATCCCAAGTTTTTATGTTTCATGAAAGATATTTGCCTGAACATGATAAATGTGCTCATCAGGAAGAATATGCAGATACATAATTGGAGTGTCATGCTGATTTTGCGGAAACCGCTTTTCCGGGTAGGAGAGATTCCTCCGGATATTAATAGAGAAGAAGCGCGTACAAAATGCAAGAATAACGGTAGACTGACAATCATGAGTGTCAGCCAGCTAATGCCTGCTATGATACAAAGATGGCTGAATAATAACTTTCGCTGTAATGTCGTATCGAAGAGGTGTGAGAAACCGCCAGCGGTTAATTCCAACAGGCAGGAAGCCAATAGAAAACTGATCCCGACAAGCAATGTCAATTCCAGCAACAACTGGATA
>OOCZ01002121.1_pt1 | contig 11121 bp, 17 predicted proteins | sample 1671631 | NCBI WGS metagenome assembly OOCZ01 (sample SAMN06348176, study PRJEB24527) | human gut metagenome | reverse complement strand
GCCAGCTTTATGGTTCTCGCCGGGCAAAAGGTATTCACCGCCTTGATAAGCCCAATGGTCCCTATGGAAATCAGATCTTCAATTCCAATACCGGTGGATTCAAACTTCCTCGCGATATATACCACCAGCCGCAAATTATGGGTGATCAATATTTCCTTGGCTTTGGGGTCGCCTTCCTCCAGCCGCATAAAGATCGCCGTTTCCTGCTCCCGGCTCAACGGTGCCGGCAGATTGTCCGGCCCATTGATGTAGTAAATCTCCAGATAATAACCAAGAAAGAATTTTCTTAGTCTTTTCAATAATCTATTCAGCAGCATTTCAGTCACCTCACAGCAGTACCTGTATCATCTTGGGGTTAAATACCCCACCGTAATTTCCGTTCCCTATTTCGGCATCCACCACTACGGCAAAATAGCCGCCCAGCTCCACCTGTTTTCCATTCACCGTTGTATACATTCTCTCCGGCCGGAATGCCGGCATCATTCCCCATCCCTGTACTGTACCGGCCAGTACCCACCGCACACCAGGTACAGCCGCATCAGTATCCGTCTCCCGCACGATTCTTCGTTCTTCCGGATTCAGCAGTCCCCATACTTCTGCCGCGTTTACCACCAGTACCGGCAGCCCGGAAAACGGCTCGATCAGCCGGTTGCCACTATCGGCCAGCGCCATCACCGGCACCATTCGTCCCCGTCGCTCTATCGTAATTCGGTAAATGTCTCTCTGCGGCATCCGCAGCGCTGTAAAGCGGTCAAATAGGCTTACTGCACCATAGGCCGCTGCCACACAGGCCAGCAGCATCAGCGGCGGAATGTTATAGTACACCACTCCATTAGCGGTATAGAAGCCCAATCCAGGCCGCAGCCAAATGAGCAACATTGTCACACCAGCAAAAACGATACTCACCAAATAAAACACCCCGATGGCCCGCAGCAGCCGGTTGCGGTTCAGTGCTGGAAAAGCTACCCCTACCAACAGTACCGAAACTGCCAACCGATATAAAAGCTGCACTGCTACCGAATGAATAGGCACAAAGATAATAAACGCGGCAGCGGCTCCCAGAGCTCCAGATATGTACTTTACCGCTCTTCCCGGCCTTATCCCCAGTATCCGCCCGCACAGCTGCAAAATAAGCAGTGTCACTGTAAAATTCACCGCCGCCAGCACATCACCGTATATCTTCATTTCTCTCCGCCCGCCCTTCCCGTGTCATGCTTCATTGTAATCCCCATGTACAAAAGAAACGGTCGAAGCATGGTTCCTCCTCCTTGACATTTTGCCCGCAAATCTTTATCATGGTCACAGAAAGGAGCGTGGCGAAAATGCAGGAAAAAGAACGCATTGCGCACATCATCTCAGAACTGGAAAAGCTCTACCCGCAGGATCTTTGTTCCCTGCAGTATCGCATCCCGCACGAGCTACTCATTGCTGTACGCCTTTCCGCCCAGTGCACCGATGCCCGTGTAAACCAAGTGGTACCCGCCCTATTCGCCAAGTACCCCTCCATTGAAGCCTTTGCCGAAGCGGATGTCGCCGATGTGGAAGAAATGGTGCGCAGCTGCGGCTTTTATCACACCAAGGCCCGCGATATCGTTGAAATGTGCAAAATGCTTCGGGATGAATACGGTGGCGTAGTCCCGGATTCTATTGAGGAACTCACCCGACTCCCCGGCGTCGGCCGCAAAACAGCCAATCTCATCTGTGGTGATATCTACGGCCAACCTTCCTATGTTTGCGATACCCACTGTATCCGTATCACCAATCTGTTGGGTCTTACTACTTCCAAAGACCCCTACAAGGTCGAAATGCAGCTGCGGGAAAAAATCCCCCCGGAAAAATCCACTGGCTTCTGCCACCGCATGGTGCTCCTAGGCCGGGAATACTGCATTGCCCGGCGCCCACAGTGCATCCGCTGCCCCCTGCGGCCCTATTGCCCCGGCCAAACAGCCGAAAAAATTAAAACATCCTGACCTTTCTACACTTTAATATTTGAACTGTCGGACAGACTGTGATAAAATCATCCTATAACAATAATTTTTATCCACCCAAGGAGGAACATCATATGGCATTTTTCGATAGTCTCGGTAAAAAGATCTCTGTTGTGGCCGGTACCGCTGCCGATAAGGCAAAAGACCTCGCCAAGCTCAAGGCTGAAATCCTCGGTGTCCAGTCCGATATCAATGCTGCCTTGCTGGAACTGGGCCGCAAGACCTATGAGCAGAGTAAATCCGAGGCGGAAGGCCCCTATGTTGCCGACTGTGCCAAGATTACCGGCCTTTACGATCAGATTGAATCTCTGCGCGCCCGTATCGCTCTTGTCAAATCCGATAATTCCGATGATAACAATTGCATCATTAATACCGATGAGACTCCCGCAGAGTCCGTAGAGGAACAGCCTACTGCTGAGGAATCTTCTGCGCCTACCGTCTGCCCTGCCTGCGGCCAGCCTGTGGAATCCGGTTCCGCGTTCTGTTCCCAGTGCGGCGCTAAGCTGTAAACGGAGGATCACGCATGATGGAAGACCTGCAAAACAGCACCTTTGCCGGGAATGACGATCTCCTCTCGGATATCCCGCCTGCCGTCGTGGCCGGAAACGATGAGCATGCTGCCCCGCCGGAGGAAGAACCACAGCCCACAGCTCCACCGCAGGAGGAACCACAGCCCGAAAAGCCCCGAAAAACTCCTCCCGATACTTCCGTGATGAAGGTCAGCTCCTTTATGGGCGCTTTGGTGCTGTTGTCCATTCCCATTGTCAATTTTTTCTGCGCCATCAAATGGACCTTCCGCCGCGGTAATAACCGCAACCGCCGCAATCTCGGCATCGCTGCCCTGCTGCTCCAACTCATCTTTGTCGGGTTGGTCATTGGTGGCTGCGTCATCGCCAAGTATCAGTTTGGTTACGATGTCATCCAGCATCTGCTGGATCTCATTTTCCCCAAGTAAGGAGCCCCTATGGAAAAAGAAAAGTTAGAACGCATCAGTCATCTTTCCCGCCTTTCCCGGGAGCGCAACCTGACCGATGAAGAAATCAAAGAACGCATGGAGCTGCGTGGACAGTACATTGCCGAAATGAAGGCCAGTCTTAAGCATACCCTGGATAACACTTACATTCAAAAGCCGGATGGCACCCGGGAAAGGCTCCGTCAGAAACCGAATAACCAAAAAACCAAGCAATAAACCGTAAAAAACCGCCCATCGGCGGCTTTTTCAGCAGATTATTTTCCAAAGGAGGTTCCTTTATGGATGAGAATATCAGAAAACTCCAACAGATGGTTGATGAATCCCATCGCATTGTCTTTTTCGGCGGTGCCGGTGTCTCTACCGAAAGCGGCATTCCCGATTTCCGTTCTGTCGATGGCCTTTACAATCAAAAATTTGATTACCCACCGGAAACCATCCTCAGCCACAGCTTTTTTGTCAGCCACACGGCGGAGTTTTACGATTTCTACCGGCAGAAGATGATCTGTCTTACAGCCCGTCCCAATGCAGCCCACCGCAAGCTGGCGGAGCTGGAAGCCGCCGGAAAGCTCACGGCCGTTATCACGCAGAATATTGATGGTCTGCACCAGAAAGCGGGCAGCCGTCATGTCATTGAACTACACGGTTCGGTATTGCGCAATTACTGTGAGCGATGTCATCAGTTTTATGGACTGGATGCCATTTTACAAAGTGAAGGAGTTCCGAAGTGCAGCTGCGGCGGAAGAATCAAACCGGATGTCGTATTATATGAAGAAGGACTTGATGAAGAAAACATTGAAGAGGCAGTCCGTTTAATCCGGGAAGCCGACATACTCATTGTAGGCGGCACTTCGCTGGGGGTTTATCCGGCAGCCGGGTTGATTGATTATTACCGCGGACATAAGCTGGTACTTATCAATAAATCCGAAACACCGTATGATAACCGGGCAGACTTGCTGATTCATGATGCCTTAGGTGAGGTATTTTCAAAAATTGGATAAACAGGAGTGCATATGGATTATCAGGTTGGAGATATTGTACAACTCAAAAAAAAACACCCCTGCGGAAGCAGTGAATGGGAAATTTTACGCGTAGGGGCAGATTTTAAGCTGAAATGCTGCGGCTGCGGTCATGAAATAATGGTCAGACGCTCGCTTGTAGAAAAGAATACAAAAAATTTAAAAAAGGCTTGAAATCATTTTAGATATATGATAAAATCGTATCTTGTGATATATATTCCTTGTTCCTCTCTAATAGAGGGACCAACAAGACCAGAAGGAGGTGCGACGTAGAATGAATAAGTATGAATTAGCATTAGTTGTTAGCGCAAACGTCGATGAGGAAGTAAGAAATGCCACAGTTGAACAGGTGAAAGAATTAATCACTCGTTTCGGCGGTACAATTACTGACCCGGGTACATGCGAAAAGAAGAAGCTTGCATACGAAATCCAGAAGATGAGCGAAGGCTTCTACTGCTTCATTAAGTTTGATGCAGATGCAGCTTGCCCTGCTGAAGTAGAAAGCAGAATTCGTATCATGGAAAATGTAATCAGATTCTTAATCGTAAAAGACGGAGAATAATTGATTTTGATGTTTGGCTTACAACTCTTTGAATAGAAGAGGAGATTAAGTATGAACAAAGTGATATTAATGGGTAGACTGACCAGAGAACCGGATGTTCGTTATTCACAGAACTCTGACGGCTCTATGGCAGTTGCAAGATATACATTAGCTGTAGACAGAAGACGTGCTAGAACCAATAGCGACGGCGCTGAGCAGACTGCTGATTTTATCAGCTGTGTTGCATTTGGCAGACAGGGTGAATTTGCTGAAAAGTATCTTCATCAGGGAACCAAGATTGCCATTACCGGCAGAATCCAGACAGGAAGCTATACGAATAAGGACGGACAGAGAGTTTACACGACTGATGTAGTTGTTGAAGAACAGGAATTTGCAGAGAGTAAATCTTCAGCAGCAGCAAATAGTGGTGCTGCCTATACACCATCAAGACCGGAACCAAGTGCGGCAGCCGGAGATGGATTTATGAATATTCCTGATGGAGTGGAAGACGAAGGTTTACCTTTTAACTAAAACAGGAGGTAAATGAAATGCCAGAAAAGAAGTCTGAAAGACCAGAAGGTCAGATGAGAAGAAGACCAATGCGCAGAAGAAAGAAAGTATGTGCATTTTGTGCAGATGCCAACAAGGCTCTGGATTATAAAGATGTTGCTTTATTAAAGAAGTATGTTTCTGAAAGAGGAAAAATCCTTCCAAGAAGAATCACAGGAAACTGTGCAAAGCATCAGAGAGCTCTTACAGTAGCTGTTAAGAGAGCAAGACACGTAGCATTAATGCCATACAGCATTGATTAATTAGTGGATTGAAAAGCCATGATATCGAAAGGTATCATGGCTTTTTTGTTTACTTTAAATACGAGAAATGATATAATAGTATCACTTTAGGGTTATTGGAGAAGTTGCGATGTTTAATAAAAATGACGGAACCAAAGCGTTTAAACCGGTTGGCAGACTGCGGGTATTTTTTGCGCTGCCGTTTTATATTGCTGTCCTGCTGATTGTGTTAAATATAGTTTTATATTTTATTGACTTTCCGGCGGCAACAGTCATGTCTGTATTTATGGTATTTTATATTGCCATTTATTTATATATGCAGCTGGCATTAAAACCGGGCATTATGCACGATATTATCGCTTTTTCATCGAATTATTCACAGGTGCAGCGGCAGCTTTTATATGAGCTGAGTGTGCCATACTGCCTGTTAGATACCAATGGCAGAGTGATGTGGCTGAATAAGGCAATGTGTGCCTGCATTAATAAGAAGAAAGATTTCAAGAAAAACATATCAACGCTTTTTCCTGAAATTACTGCCAACATCTTCCCGACAGGAGAAGAGCCGAAGGAAGTACGCATTACGTATGAAGAGCGGGATTACTGTGTGGAAATGAAGCGGATTAGCGCCGATATGCTGTTACAGGATGTCGGACTGGTGGAAAGTGACGATAAAGACTCGTTTATTGCACTGTATATGTTTGATGAAACCGATGTCAATATGTATCTTCAAAAGTTAAATGACGAACAGTTTGTTGCAGGGCTGATTTATATTGACAATTATGAAGAAGCCTTAGAGAGTATTGATGATGTGCGCCGTTCGTTATTTATCGGTCTGATTGACAAGCGTGTCAACAAGTATTTTGCAACCGGAGCGGCAGTTGTGCGGAAACTGGAAAAGGATAAGTATCTGGCAGTTTTCCGGTATAAATATTTAGAAAAGCTGCTGGCGGATAAATTCAGCATTTTAGAGGATATTAAAAGTGTAAAAATCGGCAATGAGATGACACTGACTTTAAGTATCGGTATTGGAACGGGTGCAGACAATTATGCGGGAAATTATGATCTGGCAAAAGCCGCAATGGATCTGGCACTGGGACGCGGCGGCGATCAGGCAGTGGTCAAAAAGGGCGACAAGATTTTATATTACGGCGGTAAGAGCCAGCAGATGGAGAAAAATACCCGTGTAAAGGTGCGTGTAAAAGCTCATGCGTTAAGACAGATTTTAGATACAACGGACAATGTGCTTGTTATGGGACATAAGCTGGCGGATATTGATTCCTTTGGTTCGGCAATCGGTATTTATACCATCTGCCGCAAGCTCGGCAAAAATGTGCATATCGTCATCAACGAGGTTACAAGTAGTGTCAAACCGTTTATGAAACGTTTTATTGGCAAGGACGAATATCCGGAAGATTTATTCCTTTTAAAAGAGGAAGCACCGGAGTATGTGGATGCGGCAACGGTGGTAATTGTGGTCGATGTCAATAAGCCGCAGCTTACGGAATGCCCGGAACTGCTTGATAAATGTAAAACCATCGTTGTATTTGATCATCACAGACAGTCCAGTGACCAGATTACGGGAGCGGTGCTGTCTTATGTAGACCCGTATGCCTCTTCCGCTTCTGAAATGATTACGGAAATGATTCAGTATGTGGACGATAACATTAAGATTAAGGCATTTGAAGCTGATGCATTGTATGCCGGTATCAATATTGATACGGATGGTTTTAATAGCAAGTCAGGACCAAGAACATTTGAAGCGGCAGCATTTTTAAGACGGCATGGTGCGGATGTGACGCGTGTGCGTAAAATGCTCCGCAATGATATGGACGAGTATAAGGCGGTCGCACATGCGGTCAGCAGAGCGGAAGTATACCGTGATGCATTTGCAATTGCAATCTTTAATGGCGAAGGACTGGAAAGCCCGACAATCGGTGGTGCAAAAGCGGCAAACCAGCTTTTGGATATTTCGGGAATTAAAGCCTCATTTGTCATTACAGAATATAATGAAAAAATTTATATCAGTGCAAGGTCTATTGATGAGGTCAATGTCCAGCTTGTCATGGAAAAATTAGGCGGCGGCGGGCATATGAGCATTGCCGGAGCACAGCTGACAGGCTGTACCGTTAAAGAGGCGGTCGACACCATCAAAGAAACACTGGATAATATGCTTGCGGAAGGAGAAATATAGAAATGGAAGTTATTTTATTAGAAGATGTAAAGTCATTGGGTAAAAAAGGTCAGATTGTAAAGATTAATGATGGCTATGCAAGAAATTTTGTACTGCCAAAGAAGTTAGGTTTAGAGGCAACACCAAAGAATTTAAACGATTTAAAATTGCAGAAAGCAAGAGAAGCCAAAGAAGCAGCAGAAGAATTACAGGCAGCAAAGGAGCTGGCAGTAAAGGTAGAAGAAAAGCCGGTACGTCTGACCATGAAGACCGGTGAAGGCGGAAAGACATTTGGTACAATTTCTACAAAGGAAGTTGCTGCCGCTGCAAAAGAGCAGCTGGGTCTTGATATTGATAAGAAGAAAATGAAGCTGGACGAGCCGATTAAGACACTGGGTAATCATATTATTACTGTAAAGCTTCACAAAGATGTTACAGCAAAACTCACTGTTTCAGTAGGGGAAAGTAAATAATGGACGATATTGCAATCACCAGAATTATGCCAAACAGTCTGGAGGCGGAGCAGTCTGTGATTGGTTCAATGTTAATGGACAAGCAGGCGATTATCAGTGCCGGCGAAATTCTTTCGGCAGACGACTTTTATCACAGACAGTATGGAATTATGTTTCAGGCCATGGTTGATATGAACAATGCGGCAAAACCGGTGGATATTGTTACCTTGCAGGAAGCACTCAAGGAAAAGGATGTACCGCCTGAGGTTTACAGTCTTGAATTTATCAGGGAACTGTTGGCAGCCGTGCCGACATCTGCCAATATCCGGCATTATGCGACGATTGTAAAGGATAAGGCGATTTTAAGAAACATTATCCGGGTCAATGACAGTATTGCAACAGCGTGTTACGAGGGTAAGGAAAGTACAGAAGATATTCTTGCCGATACGGAGAAACGTATCTTTGAACTCGTAAAAAATAAAGGCGGGCATGAATATATGCCGATTGATAAAGTTGTATTGGAAGCACTGGATAAGATTTCCATAGCTGCCAAAAACAGAGGTGCAGTTACCGGTGTGCCGACCGGATTTAAAGATCTGGACACGTATTTATCAGGCTTACAGCCGTCGGATTTTGTACTGGTTGCGGCGCGTCCGTCTATGGGTAAGACAGCATTTGTCTTAAATGTGGCGGAAAATGTGGCGATTAAGCAGGGCATTACAACAGCCGTATTCAGTCTGGAAATGTCCAATGTACAGCTTGTTAACCGTATGCTCAGTCTGGAATCGACCGTTGATGCGGATAAAATCCGTAAAGGCCGTCTGGATTCCAATGACTGGGGTAAGCTCATTGAAGGCGCCGACAGCATTGCAAAATCGCAGCTGATTATTGACGATACGCCGGGTATTTCGATTGCGGAGCTGCGCTCAAAGTGTAGAAAGTACAAAATGGAAAATAATCTCGGACTGGTAATTATCGATTACTTACAGTTAATGAGCGGAAACGGAAAGACGGATTCTAGACAGCAGGAAATTTCGGATATTTCCCGTTCATTAAAGGCACTTGCAAGAGAACTCGATGTGCCGGTGGTAACGCTTTCACAGCTCAGCCGTGCGGTAGAACAAAGACCCGACCATCGTCCGATGCTTTCGGATCTGCGTGAATCGGGTGCAATTGAGCAGGATGCCGACGTTGTTATGTTTTTATACCGTGATGATTATTACAATAAGGATACAGACATTAAAGGCATTGCGGAAATTATTATTGCAAAACAGAGAAACGGTCCGATTGGTACGGTAAAAATGGCGTGGATACCGGAACAGACCCGTTTTGCGGATTTACTCACAAAAGAACAGATTCCACACTGATGAAAGAAATATTTTTAATATCAAAAAAGAACCGGAAACAAGGAATATCCTTTATTTCCGGTTCTTTTTTTGTGTCTTGAAACACGTTTAATGAATAGTTGTATGTAGTCTACTGTGGGTTTGGAGCGCCTACAGGACAGACACCGGCACAAGCGCCGCAGTCTACACATACATCAGCATTGATTTCCATATGAGAAGCGCCTTCAGAGATAGCTTCTACAGGACATCCAGCTGCACAAGCACCACAATTGATGCAGTCATCGTTAATTACATATGCCATGATTCAATCCTCCTTAGATTTTGTTAGTTCATTATACGATATTTACAGTTAAAATTCAACTATCGGATAATAGTTTCTTTGTTAAGAGTATAAAAAAATGCAACATCTTTATAAAAAATGGTGCGTTTGCGGAAAGCAATTTGTTTCTGAACGAAACAAATTGACATAATGATAAAAACAAGGAGGTAAAAACCTCTGCTCCTGCTTAGGGCAGAATGTGAGCAAGCTCACATAGCATTTTTCCTTCGGAAAAACAAGGAGGTTTGTATGGTAAAGCTTACGTTAAGACTGGGTGAGTTTATTGATATCGGTGAAAATGTCCGTGTGATTTTTTCGGGTGGTTCGGCAAATAACATTCATTTGCTGGTTGATGCACCCAAAGAAGTCAATATAGTAAGAAGCTCAGCCGGAAAGAAAAAGGAACAGCCGGAACAGAGTGCTCGGACATATTACAGGGAATAAGGTATATCCGAAGAAGCACAGCGTGAGATTGTCAGCATTTTAATGCGCGAAAAGAAGCGCAACGCGGTAAATGAAAAGCCGTGACGGCAGGACAGTGTTACGGCAGAATTGTGAAACAATGTATGCAATGGAGTATACAAAGCACAAAAATCTGCATTTAACGAATGAGAAGCTTATGGGGAAGACTGCAATAGAAAAAGCAGGGGATTTGATACACATTATTTTACTGGGACTTGCAAAAAACTTACCACCCTATACAGAGGAAAATAAACTGCACAGGCTGTTGGGTGCATTATTTACAAATGAGTTGACGGCAGATGAGAAAATCAGTATCATAGAATCAGAATATAACATTGAAGCGAAAAATGAATTGCGAAAGGATGTGAGGAAAGTGAGCGGATTAGGAGAAAGCCTTGTGGAAAGTGCGGCAGAAGAAGCATGGGAACAGAGCAAAATTAAGTTTATCATCAATATGAACGAAAAAGGCTACACAATAGAGCAGATAGCCGACGTTACGGAAAAGAGCAGGGAAGAAGTCGAGGCAGTACTGGAAAAGAGAAATAATGTGCGGCGGCTTTAAGCAGAGATTCAATGAATACTTGACATTTTAATGGGGCAAGCTTATAGTAGAATCACTACGATAAACAGGAGGAACATATTTATGACAAGAATAACCAAGGATACAACAATTGGCGAAGCAATTCAGTATGATGCAGGGATTGTTTCAATTCTTATGGGCGCAGGAATGCACTGTGTTGGATGTCCGTCATCAGCAGGTGAAACATTAGAAGAAGCTGCTATGGTTCATGGTTTAGACTGTGATGAATTATTACAGGATATTCATGACTATCTTCAGTCAGTAGGTTAATTCATAAATAAAATAAAAGCGGCGGGATTTACGTTTAATCGGTAAATTCCGCCGCTTTTTTCTGTCCGCTGTTGATTAAATCGCATTTATGTGATAGAATTTTCCCGTAACTGATTCAAAGGAGTGAGGGAGACTTCGGGTCTCGTAAATATGAAAAACAAAGTTCTGCCAAAAATAACAAATATATCGGCTATTGTTGACATAGTCGGCGCA
>OOCZ01002118.1_pt1 | contig 11134 bp, 9 predicted proteins | sample 1671631 | NCBI WGS metagenome assembly OOCZ01 (sample SAMN06348176, study PRJEB24527) | human gut metagenome | reverse complement strand
AAAACGCTGACGGACAAACTCCTGAACCAACAAGCAGGAATTCATATTTTTATAAATTATAGTAGTCCAGATAAAATTCGAACGGATTTAAAGTTTAACTCCGCAAAAGTTGCGGAGTATTTGCGATATTATAAGTGCAAAGCAAATTCGGAAGGAATTTCAAAGATGACATCTAACGAGCGACAAAAGAAAATAATTCGCTTGTTAGACAAGCGCCGGAAAGATACGATGGAGCATCTTTCAATAGAATTCCATGTTTCAACAGATACTATCAGCAGGGACATAGCGACATTAAACGAGGACTATCCAATAGAAATAATTCGGGGCCGAAATGGAGGCCTTTCCTTACCAGACGGATACCACTTGTTCAAGAAAATGTACATGACCCCTGTTCAGGCACTCGCATTACATAGAGCATTGCTGTATGTCCCTGATGAAATCAAGAAAATCCTTGAAACAATTTTGACCGATTTTGCTTGGTAGTCAGCCATGATTACCCCGCACCTTGACAACCAAATACCCAGCATAGCAGGTACGTTACTTTCCCGGCAAGCCCCAGTGGGCGGTCCGGCAAACCGGAATTGCGGCGGGAAAGACCATAATGATACGCCAGCAGCCTCCCGCGTCAGAGGGGGTGACCGAGCCGGAGTTGTAAGCAGTAAGACTCCGGCGGAGTCAGTGAACGGGTGTGCCAACACCCTGCCTGTTGTGTTCCCGGTGTCAGGGGTGCGGGCGGCAAATGTGGCACACTTACTTAACTATCTACTTTTGCCGTTTAGGGCAAATCGTGGGCAGCAGGACCCCAAGCGCCTGCTGCCCATCATTTTGCTTTAAACGGGATAGAAAACAGGGGTGTAAACCAATGCAAACCTATCCAACGGGCTATACGGAATCCCACCGCATAGCCGAACAGATTTTCCGGGAGATTTTACCCCGGCACGGTATGGCGGTGCGCGAGGAACAAATCGCGCTTTGCCATGAAGTTTTAGATACCTTATATAATAAGGAAATTTCCCTGTGCGAAGCAGGTGTAGGCACCGGCAAAACGCTGGCTTACCTCGTGGGCTGTATCCTTTGGCAGATGCATCGCCCCGAACGGATGAAACTGCCCATCGTTATCTCCACTTCCAGCGTTGCCTTGCAGGACGCTATCCTTACAGAGTATCTGCCCGACCTGTCCGCTATTTTGCTGGACGAGGGTATCATCACCGCACCCACCACAGCCGTTGTCCGCAAGGGCAAAGAGCGTTTTGTCTGCGATGCCCGCCTTGCCGAAAGAGCATCGCTGGTGCTTCCGAAACGAACGCGGGAGAAAAGAAGCCTGCGCATTGCAGAAAATATTCTGGACATGGATCATATCCCGGAACTTTCTCACTATGATCGCTGCCGCATTTGTGTGCCGCAGTCCTGCCCGCGCGATTGCTTCATGCGGTTGGATTGCCGCTACCAGCAGTATCTGCGGGATTCCATGAAAACCGACATCCAAATTTGCAATCACAATTATTTGCTGGCAGACGCATCGCACCGACTTGAAGATAGACCTCTGCTCCTGCGCAGCTATCAGGCACTGGTAGTGGACGAGGCGCACAAGCTGCCCGATGCCGCCCGCCAGATGTACACAGAAACCTTATCCCCGCACAACATGGATGAATTGTGCCTTTTATTACAACAGGCGCACTACAAGGATTTTGCCAGACAGATGCGGACGGCGTTCCTTACGCTGTCGTTCTCCTGCACGCAGGGACTTTCCAAGCTGCGAGGAAAAGCGAGCGAACCGTTCGTGCTTACGCCGTTCCGCCGCGCTGCGCTCATCGACTGTATAGCACTGTTGCAAAATGCTGGCGGATTGCCGGATGTGCCGCGATACCTGCTGAACAGGCTGGGAGAAGCAGAAAGCCTCCTGCGCCTTTTTCTTTTGGAGGTGCCGACGCGCATCCTCTACATCGACTACGATGCCGACGGTCAGCCCACATTCTGCGCAGCCAGCAGCCGCGTACCGCAGTTGCTTCGCAGTGCGCTGTGGAACACACGCGAACCCGCGATTCTGACCTCCGGCACATTGGCTGCAGCCGGAGATTTCAGCCACACGGAACAGCTTTTGGGGCTGGCGGCTTATCGACCCTTGCGCCATTTCCGAGCAGATTCTCCGTTTAACTACAAGAAAAAATGTCTGTTGTACTTTCCGCCGCGCGTAAAAACGCGAATGGACAACCGCAAAATGGCAGAAGAAATCGTCCGATTGGTGGATGCCTGCCACGGCCATGCTCTGGTGCTGTTCACGTCTTACCGCCAAATGGCCGAAGTCCGCGCGCTGACGGACGGTCAGTGGCAATACCCGACCTATCAGGCGTGGCGCAACGGCGGCAGGGTGATTCAACAATTCAAAGAATCCGGCAACGGCGTACTGTTTGCGGCTGGCTCCTGCTGGGAGGGCATTGACTTTCCCGGCGATATGGTGTCACTGCTGATTATCGCAAAGCTGCCGTTCCCGATACCAGACCCGGTCAGCGACTATGAGCGCCGGCAGTACCCGAACCTGCGCGACTACATAAACGCCGAAATCATCCCCGAAATGCAGAAGAAACTGCGACAAGGCTTTGGACGTGCCATCCGCACGGAGCAGGACTCTTGTGTGGTCGCTATTCTGGACGAGCGCGCGAGCATCGGCGGCAAGTACCATGACGCCGCACTGGCGGCGTTGCCGACCTGCCCAATCACTGAGAAAATTGAAGATGTGCAGCAATTCATCCGGGAGCAGAAGCGCCCGGATTACTTTTTGTAAAGAGGGTTTACGATGAACTATAGACAAGACCACCCCGCGTGGATCTATGTGCGGTGCGCCAACAGCAACCCACAAATGGCCTTTGATCGGCTGTATGACCTTATCGATGAAGCTGCCGGGCATGGCTTTCTCGTGCGCGGCACCTCTTTCGACCATTGCGGCGGCAACACACTGAAAGACCGCAATGGCCTGCGCGCCATGCTGGACGCGGTAGAGAATAACCTGATCGAAGCCGTAATCGTACGCGACCTGGAGCAGATCAGCCGCAACAGCTACTTATTGGTCGGGGTTATTGAAATCTTCCGCAGACGGAACGCTTACCTTATTACTACCGAATGTGACCTGAACACGGAACTCATCAACTGCGGTTTGGAACGCTTTGCCGGAGACCGCTTCACGCGGGCATCCTTTGGCAAGCCGCGCTTCGATGTTCGACTCCCGCTGATGGATCAGTTTTAAGAGGTGCGGCTATGGAAGAATACAAAGTCTGGGCGTATGCCCGCAGCGCTGCGCCGAATTTGACTGCGTTAGAAAACCAACTGGAAGAAGTTATGCGCGAAGCTGACAAGCGCGGCTACATCCTGGTAAATACAAGCATGGAACTGAAACGCGGCACCGAATTTTGGCGACCAGCACTGTTTGCTATGCTCAAAGCTGTGCGGCAGGGCCGCGTTAACGCTGTTATGGTGCAGAGCCTTGACCGATTAAGCCACGATACCGCAACGCTGTACCACATCCTGCGCTTTTTGCAAAATCACGGCGCGGTGCTTATCACCACCAAAACAAGCCTGAAATATGAACTTTATCTGACCGGGCTGGAGAACAGGCTGCTGGCCCATACCAAACACACCCGAAAAAAGCTGCCGTGGGAGGGATTGCCCCATGCTGATTGATCCACTCCCCATAAAGCTGGAACAGGAATTAAAATATGAACTTGCTTATACAGCACTTTCATCCGCTGCCGCTACAGGAAAGCTACAGCGCGGAATCTGCCAACGCGCCAATGTTGGTTATGCCAGAAAATGCGGCGTTTTGTGTCGAGATGTTTAGTGGTTCTTGTGAATAGCTATTTGGCCGCCTTTCGGGTATGTTGTATGTGACAAAAAGAGTGTCACAGCGACAAACTCGGAGGAAAAGCCATGCCACAAGTTCAAGTCATCCAGCCGATCCAGCAACAGCCGAAGCGCTTGCGCGTGGCAGCCTATGCCCGCGTCAGCAGTAAATCCGCTGACCAGTTAAACTCCATGTCGGTGCAGGTGGAATACTACACCGACCTTATTCAGAAAAATCCCAACTGGGAATTTGTTGGTGTGTATGCCGATGAGGGCATTTCCGGCACCGGCCTTAAAAATCGTGCCGGATTCAACCACCTTATGGACGACTGCCGACTCGGTCTGATTGACCGTATCCTTGTAAAGTCATCCTCCCGAATGGCACGAAACTCTGTGGATTTTCTCTCCGCTGTGCGCGAACTGAAAAGCCTTGGCGTGGTCGTGGAATTCGAGAAAGAACGCTTTGACACCGACTCCACCGAGGGAGAACTCCTGCTGGGTATGATGTGTGCTGTTGCCCAAGAGGAATCATTGTCAATCTCCAAAAACCTACGCTGGGGAATCCGCAAACGAATGGAGTCCGGCACCTACCATACATCATCCACCCCCTACGGCTACAAACAGGTCAATTACGACTTTGTTCCCATCCCCAACCAAATCGAAATCGTCAAGGACATTTTCAATGCATTTCTGCAAGGCGAAAGCACCACCAAAATCGCCGACGATTTAAACCGGCTTCGTCCAGATGCCGATAAGCATTGGCATCATACCACCATAGAGCGCATCCTTAAAAACGAAAAGTACGCCGGATGTTCCCTCTATCAAAAGAGTTATACATCCGATGACTTGCCCTTTAAGCGCACCGAAAATAACGGTGAAGTCCTTTCCTACTACGCACCGGACACCCACAACGGCATCATATCCCAAGCAGACTTTGATAAAGCGCAAGCACTCCTGCAGCTCAAAAGCGTAGGCCCATGTCCGAGGAAAGACTCAGCCTTTTCCAAAATGCTTTACTGCGCAAAGTGCGGTTCAATGCTTTCCCGCAAAATAAACCGTTCCGCACAAGTGACTTGGATCTGCCGCACACACCTTCGATGCGCAGCAGACTGTCCCACGCCGCCAACCCAAGAGGAACTCATCCAATACGCCTTTCTCACCATGCACAACAAACTAATTGTAAACCACACGCAGATTTTCGCCCCTGCCCTACATGACTTGTACACTGCGCAAAAGATTCTCGATGACAATGAGAGCCAGCGGCAGGAACTCAACCAGCAGGTTCATCTGCTTGCCAAAAAGCTGTACAACCTTTCCCGTCTGCGCGAAAAGAACTGCATTACTGCCGCCCAATATTGGGAACGGCGCAATCCGCTGGAACGTGAACTTACGGATGTAAAAGCCGCGATTTCAAAAGCAGCTACCAACCATCCCTTACTTCGTACCCTTGCACAGACAAAACAGCTTGCAGAACATTATACCTATCTAAAGCCACTTACTGAATTTGATGAGTATGAGTTCAAATTTGCCGTAAATCGCGTACTGGTCGATTCCGAATCCTGTACCTTTGAACTCAAAAACGGAATGAAGTTTAAGGAGATTTTCTGACAATGGCAAAGCCGAGATACCTGCTCTACGGATACCGCATACAGAACGGCCTCATTACCCCGGATACCGCGCAAGCCGAATACGTCCGCCAAATTTATCAACTCTACCTTGCAGGCAATTCACTGCAAGAAATCGCGAAACACTTGCAAGCCAACAGCATCCCATACAGTGATGAGACAGGTTGGAACAAGAACACCGTCCACCGTATCGTAAAAAATCCAGCATACTGCGGAAAGGACAGGTATCCGCCCATTGTCGAATATACCTTATTTCAAAAAGCGCAAGTCCTGTGCCAGCGAAAAGCCCCCACTTACACAGAAGCCTTAAAGGATATTCGCGGTGACATTATCTGCCCCGACTGCAACAGCAGACTGGAATGGCAGACGAAAGGCCATCGATGGCGCTGCCGCCACTGCGCAGCATTCTCCGTCCAAATTGCGCCGGATATTCTCCTGCAAAGCATCGCTACCACAATGAAACGCTTACAGGATAATCCTGACAGCATCAATGACCAGCCGCTGTCACACAACACAGTATCCATTGAAGCCGAAAAGCAGCAAGCAGAAATCGATGAAATGTTATCCGCCGGGGAATTTGATGCAGCATCACTTATCCAAAGCGTCCTTTCTCGCGCAGATACGCAATATCTCTGCTGCACAGCCGGAAAAGCTGACCCCATGACGCTGCGCATTAAAGAAGCCCTCGCTGCTGCACCGCCCTGCGATACGTTTGACACGAAGCTGTACCATGCCATTGCAGACAAAATAGTTTTGCACAGAACCACTCCCATTCAGTTGAAACTTATAAACGGAATGGTCGTATAAGGAGAATCCCATGAACCGCGAGAGAAGAATCATCGTCATTCAGCCCAACATGAAAGCTTCCAAAAGCACGGCATCCCGCACCAAGCTTCGCGTTGCTGCATACTGCCGCGTCAGCACTGAGGAAGAAGAACAGCAGGGCAGCTTTGAAATTCAAAAGGAATTCTACACTGCCAAAATCAATTCCACCCCCGAATGGAAGCTTGCCGGGATTTACGCCGACGATGGTATCTCAGGTGTCCACACCAAAAAGCGTGACGGATTCAACCAGATGATTCAAGACTGTAAGAAGCACAAAATCGACCTGATTCTTACAAAGTCAATTTCCCGCTTTGCCCGCAACACCGTAGACAGCATCCAATATGTGCGGATACTGAAGCAGTTCGGTGTCACCGTCATATTTGAAAAAGAGAACATCAACACCAGCACCATGAATTCCGAAATGCTCCTTACTGTGCTGAGTGCCTTTGCACAAGCTGAGAGCGAATCCATCTCGCAGAATATTTCCAGAGGCAAGCGCATGGGATTTAGTCACGGAAGATTCTCCTTCCCCTATGCGCAGATGCTCGGCTACCGCAAAGGTGCAGACGGCCAGCCAGAGATCATCCCCGAACAGGCTGAACTGATTCGGATGATTTACACCAGCTACTTGCACGGCGACAGCTTGCAAACCATAAAGAGCAAAGTTGAAGCAGGCGGTTACAAAACTGTGCGTGGCAACACCACATGGTCAACGCAGGCGCTCCTACGCATCTTGCAGAATGAGAAATACTGCGGTGATGTTCTGCTGCAAAAGACCTTTACTGACAATGTGCTGACTGGAGGCCCGAAGAAAAATACCGGCCAGCTACCACAATACTACATTGAGAACAATCACGAGGGCATCGTCACCAAGCAGATGTACCGCGAGGTGCAAGCTGAAATCGCCCGCCGCAACAGCAAGTCCTGCGCGAACCGACGCAAACAAAAGCGCGGGAGGTACAACAGCAAGTACGCCCTTTCCGAACGACTGTACTGTGGGGAATGCGGCAGTCCTTATAAGCGCGTGACTTGGAATATTCACGGCAGAAAGGAAATCGTCTGGCGCTGCGTCAACCGTGTCACCTACGGAACAAAGTTCTGCCACAATTCACCCTCTGTGCAAGAAGAAGTCCTGCATCAGACCCTGCTGAGAGCCATCCAAAATCTGGCCGACAATTACACCGATGAAGTCGCCATGCAGATCAACGGTATCCTGCATGATTTGCAAGGCGGTACAACAGAACTGGAGGAATTACAGCAAAAACTCGCGGACTCGCAACAGGAATTTGACCGTCTGCTGGACATGTCCCTTGAATGCGATGCGTCATTCCTCGACGAAAAATTAAAACACGCAAGCGAGGAAATCGACAACCTGCAAAAACAAGTCGACCAGCTTACTGCCAGCCAGCAGAAAGCTGCAAATCCGAATCTCCAACTGACCGACTCCGACTTCCGTATTACCGAATATTCTGATACCCTTGTCGCAAGAATCATCGAGAGAATCGAGGTCATATCTGCTGTAAGAATCAAAATCGAATTTATCGGCGGATACACAGTGACAGTCCCCTTGCAATCCTAATATCTATGCATGTCTACCGTAAAATCAACACTTTATTTGTTTTTACTCTCAAACTCTTTTAATGAGCGTCAATTCAAATGCCAACTTGCAGACAATATCCCTTCCCTTAAATCCCGATGCCTCCTACCTACTAATATCGCGGAACAACACGAACATGAATTTATAAAAGCATCTTGACATTTTTTAGTAAAACGCCTATAATAACGTCATAGTAGATTAAGGGGGTGCCACATGCACACAGCTAATATTTTTCTTTCACCCGCGTTGATTGCCAAGATGGTCCGATGCATTGAAGATGCTGTTGGCGATGATATCCGCGCCGATATTCGCCAGCACGATCTCCAAACGAAAAACAGCGTTCCGTCTCGAATTTGGGATTTGCTAAATACCAATATCATCAAGACGCTGGACACTGAAGATTGTACAATTGCGAAGGCTCATCGCGGGCCATGGGAAATGCTGGTCGTGTATGAAAAATCAACACATTGCATCTTCACTTTCATGCGTGAAAAGCGCTTTGCTGAACTTCGTAATCGCCAGCATAAGAGAAGATGTATGCATTATATCGATATGCTTGCAAGACAGTTTAATGCAGATTTGTTAGCCGATCAACAACAACTTAGCCTTTTCCCTAACACCTTTTCTGATGAGGATCGCCTTCCGGAACTAGTTCAAACAATGTTGAGTGACCTTGAAGGTGGTGTTGAAGTTGTCCGCCATCATGTGCTCGTCTTGTTTGATACTGTCGGCTATCAGTTAACGCATGTTCGTGCTGTCATGGTCACTCCATCTCTGGATATTGCCCAGAACAGTGAGCAGGATTGGTCCCAATACATTGCAGCCGATGAAAGCACAGTGGTTGAGAAAGTCCCCAATTCCAATGTTCCCGGAAATCAGCCGAATCGAGGTCTCCACCTTACTGCAAAAGCTATGGCTCGGCAAAAATCTCGCCCCAAGCAAAAAGAGTTGGAACGTACCACAAAAAGAGAAAGTTGATTACTGCTAAATTAGGGTCGACACCGTGTCGGCCCTAAAGGCGCTTCCACAGCAAATACTCTATATGTGGTGCAATGCCAAATAACTATTAATGAAAGAGGATCGCCTATATGAACACCCAATTTAATGGAGATCGCTTGAAAAAGGCACGCATTTACAGAGGACTGACCGTTGCTGACTTAGCTGAACGCGTTGGTTGTCAACGGCAAACCCTATCAATGTATGAGATTTCAAAAAGCCAACCAACGGACAAAACAACTGTTGTCCGGTTGGCGCAAGCGCTAGACTTCCCCATTAAATACTTTTATGAACCTTCCAGCGCAATTGCTTCCGGAACAGTCTATTTCCGTTCTTTACTCACGACAAATAAGAAGTACCGTAGTGAACAAATTGTCAAAATGGACTATCTTTCGCAGATTTACTCTCTGCTGCAAGACTATGTATCATTTCCCGAATTTGTTCATCTCGACCTACCTGATAATATATCCCCTGAACAAGCAGCTTATGCCTTGAGAGACGCATGGGGGCTTGGAAGAGGTCCCCTAGACAATCTGGTATCTATAGTTGAACAGCATGGAATTTTAGTAACTTCCATTTCTACCAATACCAATGATGTTGATGCATTCAGTCAATTTATGCAGACAGGGGATGTTCCAACATTCATCATTGCATATTCAAACAATAAAACTTCGGCGGTACGAATTCATTTCGATATTGCTCACGAATTAGGGCATATCTGCCTGCATGAATGGAGCGAAGATATCGAAGATGTTTCCAAAGAAGAATTCAAGCGCAAAGAACGCGAGGCAAACGACTTTGCCGCAGCTTTCTTGCTACCGGAGGAAACGTTCAGAAGAGATGCTGAACGAGGACCACAAACTATAACTTATTATAAACAACTAAAGAAGAAATGGAAAGTCTCTATCGCTGCGATGATCCGCCGATCCGAAAAGTTGGGAATCATCACAGATGATTATCAAAATCTAATTCGGATTATGCAAAGACGCGGGCTTCGCAAGGAAGAGCCTTTGGATGACACCCTTATTACGGCAAGTCCTGCGCTGCTCAAAACATCGGTAATCATGCTGTTGCAGGAAAATGTTTTTACTCCTGCAGAATTTATGGAGGAACTTTCCGATTCCTATGGATTAAGCATTAACGCCACGGAAGTTGAACGCTTACTGGACTTGCCTGCCGGTACTTTGGCAGCCCACAAAATAATTAAGCTTCCAAATTTACAATTAAAGAGAAATGCCACTTAAAAGCATTACACCGTAAGATATTTAAATCCAAGTTGTCAGTGTGGTGATTTTTAGAGTGGCAACCCCAATAAATTAAATATAGGCCACTTTCTTGTATCATACAAAATTGGCAAAGCCAGTGGTCGATTTTCAATGTATGCTTTGCCGAAATCGCTAATTGCCTCGCGGCGGTTGGTCGGTTTTTGGGGTAGTTAATCTCATTTTTGTTTTTGTGCGTTTATTTGCAAAAATTTCATAAAATTGATTGCTAGATCTGTTGCTATTTTCGTTCGTCTTGTGTATACTATAAGTAGGAAAGCAGACGACATTCTGCTGGTGGGCTAGCACCTAAAATCCGATCTGATGCAGGACGCAAGGACCTGTGGTTGGCGGGCAACGATAAAACCCGAAAGCGATGCAGGGCGTAAGGACCTGTCGGTTGGCGGACAACGATAAAATCAGTCACAAGGGACATCGGACAGCACTGCGGTGTTGTAGGTGTCCCTTTCTTTTTGTAAAATGTAGAATGCAACAGGAAGTTTATCATGACGAAAAAAGAAGCCTTGCAAATCGTTTTCTCCTGCGCAGCTTCCTATAAGGAAAACCTAGCGGGAAGAAGCCTTTTATTTGTTACGACTGACAAGCATAAGACCGTTCGGTGTCTGGAAGTTACATTTGACGGCAGCAATTTTCTGCACATGACAGGCTTTAAGCTGAACAAGAAGGAAATCAGTGCAAACAACTTCTTTAGTATGTGCTGCGACAAGCGCTTGTCTGAGTCAGATTTTGAGTTTGCAGCAGACGGCACGACCGAAATGAAAATGCGCGTTCTTCCCGGATTGGTGCAAAAGCATCTTTCTGCTAAGATGGTTGGGGATTACAATTTATCCCAGCCGAAATTATACACTGACAAGCTCGCCGGATCAGTTGGTGCTTGTATGGGCTTTGTCCGCAATGGCGGCAAGGGGCGTTTTGTTCCCAACACCGTATTGGAAGGCGATATCCGAAGCATGGTTAAAGGCAGCGCAGATAGA
>OOCZ01002113.1_pt1 | contig 11145 bp, 5 predicted proteins | sample 1671631 | NCBI WGS metagenome assembly OOCZ01 (sample SAMN06348176, study PRJEB24527) | human gut metagenome | reverse complement strand
AATAGAAATGATGAAAGAAAAACTTTTTTACTTACTGCCTCTCCTTGCTTTGGCAAGTTGCGGAGAGCCATCCTACAAGGATGCTTCTTTATCTCCTGAAAGGCGGGCGGAACTTCTGGTGAAGGAACTTACACTGGAAGAGAAAGCGCATCTTATGATGGATGGTTCCCGTTCTGTGGAACGATTGGGTATTAAACCGTATAACTGGTGGAATGAGGCGCTGCATGGCGTTGCCCGGGCAGGCTTGGCTACGGTTTTTCCCCAGCCGATAGGTATGGCAGCGTCCTTTAACCCGGAAATGGTGTACGAAGTGTTCAATGCCGTGTCGGATGAGGCACGTGCGAAGAATACCTACTACGCATCTCAGGATAGCCGTGAACGCTATCAGGGTTTGACCATGTGGACTCCCACAGTGAATATCTACCGTGATCCGCGCTGGGGCAGGGGTATTGAGACCTATGGTGAAGACCCTTATCTGACAAGTCGGATGGGCGTGATGGTGGTAAAAGGTTTGCAAGGACCTGCCGATGGAAAATATGATAAACTGCATGCCTGCGCCAAGCATTTTGCCGTACATTCGGGACCGGAGTGGAATCGTCACTCTTTTAATGCGGAGAATATAAAGCCACGTGATTTGTATGAAACTTATCTGCCACCCTTCGAAGCATTGGTGAAAGAAGGAAAAGTGGAAGAAGTGATGTGTGCTTACAACCGTTTTGAAGGTGATCCCTGCTGTGGAAGTGATCGCCTGCTAATGCAGATATTGCGTGGAGAATGGGTATTCGACGGTATAGTAGTATCTGATTGCGGTGCAATAGCTGACTTCTACAACGACCGTGGTCATCACACCCATCCCGATGCAGAGTCAGCCTCTGCCGCGGCGGTGATCAGTGGAACAGACTTGGAGTGTGGTTCCAGTTATAAGGCTTTGATAGAGAGCGTGAAAAAAGGACTAATTTCAGAAGAGACCGTAGACACGTCTGTCAAGCGACTGATGAAAGCCCGTTTTGCATTGGGGGAAATGGATGAACCGGAAAAAGTATCCTGGACCAAGATACCTTTCTCCGTAGTAGCTTCTGCTGCTCATGACTCTCTGGCATTGAATATGGCCCGTGAATCCATGACATTGTTGATGAATAAGGATAACTTTCTGCCGTTGAAACGTGGCGGACTGACGGTAGCCGTTATGGGGCCGAATGCGAATGACTCAGTGATGCAATGGGGAAATTATAACGGAATGCCGGCGCACACCGTCACTATTCTTGATGGAGTGCGGAATTTGCTTGGCACTGATGATAAACTGATCTATGAGCAAGGCTGCCCATGGGTGGAAAGAACTCTGATTCAGAGTGCATTCAGCCAGTGTAAGTCAGACAAAGGTCCCGGGTTCACGGCTCGTTACTGGAATAACCTGAAGCGTGAAGGCGAACCGGTGACCACAGCACAAGTCACCACTCCTTTCCGTTTTTGTACTTCGGGGGCTACAGTGTTTGCTCCGGGAGTGAATTTGACGGATTTCTCCGCAACCTATAACAGTGCATTTATTCCTAAAGAATCAGGAGAAATTGTTCTTGAGGTTTATTGCTATGGGAGCGGAAGACTTCGTGTGAACGGAGAAGAAGTGAAAAGTTTCTCAAACAAGCATGGTGCAAGGAAATCTACTCATGCGATGAAGGTACAGGCTGGTAAATCGTATGATCTGGAACTTGATTTTGAGTATCTGAGAAGTGATGCACAGTTGAACTTTGATCTTGGATTTAAGAAAGATGTGGATATAAGGAAATCTGTTGAACGTGTGAAGGATGCAGATATCGTTATTTTTGCGAGCGGTATATCTCCCAGCCTTGAAGGAGAGGAGATGGGAGTAAATCTTCCCGGTTTCAAGAAAGGAGATCGTACGGATATTGAGTTACCTGCCGTTCAGCGTGAACTGATTGATGCTCTGCATCGTGCAGGTAAGAAGATTATTCTGGTTAACTGTTCAGGATCGCCTATCGGTTTGGAACCTGAGACTCAGAAGTGCGAAGCTATCTTGCAGGCATGGTATCCCGGTCAGCAAGGTGGTAAGGCTGTTGCCGAGGTATTGTTCGGTGATTATAATCCGGCGGGGAAATTACCGGTTACTTTCTATCGCAATGTGTCTCAGTTGCCTGACTTTGAAGATTATAACATGACCGGAAGAACTTACAGATATATGCAGGATGTGCCTTTGTTCCCATTCGGTTACGGTCTTAGTTATACCACCTTTGGCTATGGTAAAACCGTACTTGACAAGAATGAACTTACAGCCGGACAGTCTTTGAAACTTACTGTACCTGTTACAAATACGGGTAAGCGTAACGGAGAAGAAGTGGTGCAGGTTTATCTTAGAAAACAAGGAGATGCAGAAGGACCCATCAAAACCTTGCGTGCTTTCAAGCGTGTATCTATTCCGGCAGGAAAGACCGTCAATGTGGAGTTTGACCTGAAAGATAAAGAATTGGAGTGGTGGGACGCTCAATCCAATACAGTAAGAGTTTGTCCGGGTAATTATGATATTATGGTGGGAGGAAGCTCTAAAGAAGAAGATTTGCAGCGAACAACGATTGCTATAAAATAATTGTTGGAAAGTGAGAAAAATCCCAATATACTTGACATCGCCTTTCTGATGTCGTATATTTGTATTCGTAAATCTATTTAATATTCAATTTTAAATTAGCACGAACGGAGAAGCATTGCTTCTCCGTTCTTTTTTTATCCCTATGGCTTGTCATTTGAAATGCCACATGTTTACTTCCCCAATGCCACAGCTTAGCAGCTTAAATGCCACACTTCAACAACCTAAATGCCACACTTCAACCGTTTTAAGCCCAGCCGTTTCACTTGCTGAGGTGTGGCGTTTCACTGATTCACCCCAGCGAAACGGACGATGCATCTGAGGTAAACAGATGATGCGTTTGAGGCATACTGATCATGTGTTTGAGGCAAACAGACGGTCTGTTCCGAAAGTAAAACGGGAGGTCTATGCCTCCCGTCCGTTAATCTTCTGTAAATATGCTCTTGACAAAGAACGTCCGGTTACCTGTTACCGGACATCCGTAAAAGTATAAGTTTCTCCTGCTTGGGTCGCGATCTCATAAACGTATGATTTCTTTAGCTCAATACCTTTCAAAGGAGCTTTCTCACTAATCAAGGGGCGGCTTATGGGCTGCTTGGCAAAGAAAGGATTGGCATTACCGTTGTCAGTGGCAGATAAACTTTTTCCATCCATAGCCAACTCCTGATGCACACGTAGATGAAGATTGCCTCCGAGAGTCGATTTGATCACGGCAGATTCTATCTGCCCGTTTTTCCACTTCAATGAAATGATTTCAAAGCCTCCGCGTGCCCGAAGTCCCTTTATTTCACCGTCTTTCCATACATCTGGCAAAGCAGGTAGCAAGTGTATGGCTTCATCATGGCTTTGCATTAACATTTCGGCAATACCGGCTGTACAACCGAAGTTTCCGTCTATTTGGAAAGGAGGATGTGCATCGAAAAGATTAGGATAGGTTCCTCCTCCTTGTCCTTTCTGGACTTCGGGGGAGACCAGATTGAGTTGGTCAGTGATAAGTTTGAATGCATGATTCCCATCCAAACATCTTGCCCAGAAACAAACCTTCCATCCCATAGACCAACCGGTAGAAGGATCACCACGTTGGATTAGGGTGTTGCGTGCAGCCTCAAAGAGTACGGGTGAGGAGTATGGAGATATCTGGAATCCCGGAAAGAATCCCCATAAGTGAGAAATGTGGCGATGATGATCTTTGGGGTTATCCCAGTCCTCAAACCACTCCTGCAATTGTCCGTATTGCCCTACTTGCATAGGAGGCAATTGTTTTCTGAGTGAGAGGATCGTATCGCAGAATAGCTCATCCTTCTCTAATAGCCGTGCGGCTCTTTCTGTATTTGTGAATAGATCAAATACTAGCTGATTGTCCATGGTGATGCCTGCAAAGAGATTGGCTTTTGTTCTCCATTGTGGAGGTGAATTCTCTGGTGAATTACTCGGGGTGACTACCATATAACCTGTGTTGGGGTCTTTGACAAGGAAATCGACAAAGAATTCGGAAGCACTTTTCATGATCGGGTATGCCTGGGCCAGAAAATCTTTATCTCCCGAATACAGATAACGATCCCATAAATGATGGCATAACCAAGCGTTGCAAGTGGGCCAGGGACCGCAATATGCTTTGTCTACCGCCCCGTTCATGCGCCACAGATCGGTGTTATGATGCAACATCCATCCACGGCAACCATACATTTCGCGAGCAGCTTCCTGACCATTCTCATAGAGTTCCTTTATCATTTGCAGGAAAGGTTCGTGCATTTCGGGCAGATTAGTTACTTCAGCCGGCCAGTAGTTCATTTCGGCGTTGATATTCGTAGTATAACGGCATTTCCATGCCGGATTTAGCTTCTGATTCCAAATGCCTTGCAGATTGGCCGGCTGCCCTCCCGGCTGTGAACTGGAGATTAGAAGATAACGTCCAAACTGGAAGTATAGGGCTACCAGGTGAGGATCATTGGCTGTGGCAAACTCTTTGACGCGTATATCGGTTGGCTTGTCAGCCTGGGCGGTACGGCCTAAATTCAACGATACGCGATTATAATATTTCTGATATTCACTTATGTGAGCCTGAAGTGCTTTGGTATAATTCTTCCCAGCATTCTTTAAGTATACTTTGTTGCGTTTGACAGGATCGCCGGATATGTCTTTGTAATTGATGAAATTGGTGGATATCGCCAAGTAAATTGTGGCGCTGTTTGCACGAGTTACTATCAGGGTAGAATCATTTGCAGAGGTTTTCCCTCCCTGTACGTTGAGCTTTAAATCTGTACGGAAGCGGACTGCCCCTTCTACAAACTCATTTCCTTTAGTCACTCCCTCCATAGTCATGGCGTCTTTGCCGGAAGTTGTGACGTCGACATCTTGCGGGCATGTTAGAGCAGTGGTGAATGTCAGTTTCCCCGGTTGTGAAGCGGTCAGCCGGATGATAACTAATTGATCTGCAAATGAAGTGAATACTTCACGTTTGTAGTCGACGCCATCCACTGTATAAGTGGTTGATGCGACGGCTTTTTCCAAATCCAGTTCCCGGCGGAAGTTTGTATAACCTTCCTGATCCTGAAACCTTAACCGTAAACTGCCTGCTGTTTGATAAGGCATGCCAAAACCATTCTTCGAGAGAAGCCTTTCACCCGCTAATGTCTGGGCTTCAGGATATTTTCCTTCAAAGATCAACTGTCTTATTTCAGACAGATAGTTTTTAGTTTCCGGATTGTAGTTCTTGTAAGGAGCACCGGCAGAAATCGTTTCTTCGTTCAATTGGATTTCTTCATTTACCGGATTTCCATATACCATTGCTCCCAATCTTCCATTACCTAAAGGGAGAGCTTCTTCCCAATATTCAGCCGGGCTGTCGTACCATAAGACCGGCGCTTGCTGGGCTTTTAAGTCTGTACTTGCTATGATTGCCATACAGACTAATGAGAGTTTTAAGAAACGGTGTGCCATATTATAGATTTTTTTTGAGTGGTCTATTTGTTTTTCTTCTATTATTTCCTGACAATTTGTGTGGAATCACAATGAATGATTGACAGGTTTTCTATTGCTTCTAAATCCACTACCGGCTGACCGGCTATCGGTTGCTTTGTCCGCACGTCATTCAGGAATATATCCTTGCATTGTCGGATGTTGAGTGAAGGTCCTTCTTCTACGGTGAAACTTACGTTGTTAAAACGGATATCGGTGGCTGTTTCTGCTTGAAATCCTTTTCCGGCTACTATGTTCATGTTGGAGAAAGACAGTTCCGATATAGGCATTTCCTCAATACCTTTTATATAGCCTATCCGCTTGATATCATTTCCCGTAACATTACTTAAATGGATATTCCGGAAAATAGGAGTACGTTCGCTTACCGGTTCTACTTTCGATAAACGGTCATAAAATAAATCGAAAATAAAGGCATCTCCTTGTATATTCTTCATTACGATATTGTCTACCCGTATATCTTCTACTACACCACCGCGTCCGCGGGATGCTTTTAACCGGATACCGGCATTCGTTCCATCAAACACACAATTGGATATAGCTATCCTTTTTACACCGCCCGACATTTCGCTGCCGATGACCACTCCACCGTGACCGGAAAGCATGATACAATTGGTGATTGTGATGTTCTCGCATGCTTTCCCATATTTACGTCCGTCGGCATCACGTCCGGACTTGATGGTAATACAATCGTCTCCAACACTGATAAAACAGTCGGAGATACGTACATTCCGGCAGGAACTCGGATTGATACCGTCCGTATTCGGCCCTTTAGGATTGCTTGACGGGTTATTGATGGTTACTCCATGTATTGTAACGTTATCACAGAAGGCCGGATTGACTGTCCAGAAAGGAGAGTTGATGATCTTCACATTTTCAATAAGGATATTCGTACATTCGTAGAACTGAATAAAAGGCGGACGGAACATTTTACGTTCCAGAGAAGGCTTATAGTAATCGGATATTTCCAGGTCCTTATTGGCATCCACCCACATTTGCTGTAACTTATCCAGAGAAGGTAGCTTGCCACCGTTCTCTTTTATCACCTTACGTGTCTCAAATTCCCATAACCACCATTTCAGTCCGTTTCCATCCAGCGTTCCGCGTCCGGTAATGGTCAGATTATCTGCCGAATGAGCGTAAATCAGTGGGGATAAGGTTTGCATAACGGTTCCTTCCCAACGTGCGGTTACAAAAGGCAGATAATCCTCGAACCTGTCTGAGAAGCGCACAATGGCACCTGATTCCAGATGCAATGTAATATTACTTTTCATGTGGATAGTAGCAGTCAGATAAGTCCCGGCAGGGAAATAGATGGTTCCACCTCCTTCCGAAGCTGCTTTTTCAATAGTCTGGTTAATCAGTTTCGTACATGGCTTGATGCCTTTGGCATCAGCCCCCAATTGTTTCATGTCGAACGTGCGGGACGTGGCTACCACAGCCATCATTACTCCCATAATAAAGATGAATAAACGTTTCATGGTCTGTCTTATACTCTTTTAGATATGTGATACAAATTAGAATACGGGGCAAATGTACGTAATCACAGTGCGGGGAGGGTGGACTTTTTGTGTAATAAAGAGTATTTATAAATAGAACCGGTAGAAATTATAAAAAAAGAAAGGGTTACATGACAATGCAACCCTTCCCTGTTTTACTGCTCAGATATATTAATATCCGAAGATATCTTCCTGTTTCAGTTCAATTACCGGACCTACTTTTTTCAAAGCATTTATATCCAGCTCTTTTTTGTCACCAAGGATACAATATGTATAGGTGCGTCCCTTGATCCATTTATTCTGGTAGTCGATAACATCCTGTAACGTCATGTTCTGCACATCGTTATACAGCTTGATACGACTATCTACGTTCTGTCCCAGATATTGAGCGCTGATATAATCCCAGATAACATCCATCTTGATGGTACGGTCGGTACGCATACGGGCAATCATGCCGTCTTTGGCCAGTTTGAAGGCAGCTTCCGATTCAGGCATATTGTTGATGATGTCATTGAATGTATTGATGGCGTCTATCATCTTGTCATTCTGCGTAGCAATCTGTGTGCGTAGCATATAAGGATCTGTCAAATAGCTTGGCTTCAACATACCGGCCCATGCCGAGTAAGCCAAACCGCGGCTTTCGCGCATTTCCTGGAATACGATGGAATTCATGCCGCCACCGAAGTATTCGTTGTATAGTTGACGACCGGATTCAGCAGCAGGATCAAATTTCTCTCCTTTGTTGGAGATTTGCGACATATAGATTTGTTTGGCATCATACGGAGCAATGAAAATCTTCGTTTCGGGTGTCAATAGTGCTTCAAAGTTATTTCCTTCAGGAATTTCTTTCAAAGCCTCCGGTGCCTGATGCTCTTTATTAATGATGGCAAGCAGGTCATCCTGATTGCTTGGCCCATAGTAAAGAATACGGTGCTTGAAGCTGCTCAGCTGTTTGATACGGTCCACAAGCTGTTGCGGATCCATAGAGATCAGTTCAGCTTCGGTCAGCAGATTGGTTGCCGGAGATTTCGGACCATAAGTAGCATAAGACACCAGGCGCGAGAAGTTTTGCATCTGATTCAGCTTAGCGTCTTTGCGGGATTTCAGAATATCGTTAGCCATATTTGCATAAGCCTCTTTATTTACCTGGGCATTTGCCAACAGTTTTTCGAAGAGAGCCATGGCAGCAGGCATATTTTCGTTGAGACCGGAGAGTACAACATAAGTACGTTTGCTACCCGGAGATACAAAGAATGAGCACGCAAGACGATAGAATTCGCTCTTAACCTCTTCCGGAGTCATGTCGGCAGTACCAAGGTATTCCAGATATTGGGCAGCGGTACCGAGTGCCTTGTCATTGTTGTTACCCATATCAAAGAGGTAAATCAACTGGAAAATATCATTCGTTGTATTCTGTTTGTAAAGTACAGGAATATCCGATTTTGCTTTCAGTTGGGTAAGATCTTTGGAATAGTCCAGGAATACCGGTTCGATAGGAGTCACTACGCTTGCCTGTATTTCTTTCAGGAAGGTACTGGCGGTGTCGCGATTCATCACGATAGGAGTGATTTCGGGTTTCGGCATCTTTTTTTCATTCGGGTCTTTACCTTGTCTTTTGTAGATAACGGCATAGTTATCATCTTTCAGATATTTATTGGCAAAGGCTACGATATCATTCTTAGTCAGTTTGGACATACGGTTGAGGGCGGTAACTTCGTCTGCCCAGTCACTACCGTTTACGAATGACTGTACAAACATGTCGGCACGCGCATCATTGTTTTCCAACTGCTGCATCTGATACAGTTTGAAGTTGTTGATATTGGCTTCCAGCATCTTTTCGTCGAAGTCGCCGTCGCGGAGTTTCTTCAGTTCACCCAGCATGAGGTCTTTCACTTCGTCCAGAGTCTGTCCTTGTTTAGGGCGTCCCTGCATCAACAGTGCGCTGTAATCGCTCATGGTCAGAGGATAGCAATATGAACTTAACGTCTTCTGTTGTTGTGTAAGGTCAAGGTCGAATAGGCCGGCTTGTCCGTTATAAAGTATCTGGGAAACCACTTGTAACGTTTCCACATCTTTGTCGGCCGCTCCGGGGAAGCGCCATGCAAGGGCAACGCTTTCGGCATCCGGGCCGATTACCTCACGTACAACAGGTGCTGTAATCGGGGTTTCTTTCGGCAGATCCAGTTTCGGCAGATCAGGATTGGGTTTCAAACCACCAAAATATTTGTCAATAGTTGCAATCATCTGATCGGGATCAAAATCGCCGGAAAGACAGATAGCCATGTTGTTGGGCACATACCATTTCTTATAATATTCTTTGATGTTGGTGATTGAAGGATTCTTCAGGTCTTCCTGAGTACCAAGTACGGTTTGTGTTCCATACGGATGGTGTGGGAAAAGAGAAGAAAGTACTGCTTCGTAAACTTTGCGCGGGTCGCGGGTCAGCGACATATTCTTTTCTTCGTAAACCGTTTCCAACTCAGTATGGAAACCGCGGATCACGCAATTTTCAAAACGTTCTGCCTGAATTTTTGCCCAGTTGTCAATCTGATTGCTGGGGATATCTTCCGTGTAGCAAGTAACGTCGAAACTGGTGTAGGCATTTGTTCCGTTGGCACCGATGGCAGCCATGAGTTTGTCATATTCGTTGGGGATGGCATATTTGGAAGCCTCGTAGGAGATGCTGTCAATTTTTGCATAAATAGCTTTACGTTCAAGGCTGTCTGTTGTCTTGCGATAAACTTCGAATTGTTCTTCGATCTGGTCCAGCAAAGGCTTTTCAATCTCATAGTTCTGAGTACCGAAGTTTGTGGTACCTTTAAACATCAGGTGCTCGAAATAGTGAGCCAATCCGGTAGTTTCTGCGGGGTCGTTTTTACCACCTACACGTACTGCAATGTACGTTTGTATGCGCGGAGTTTCCTTGTTTACAGTCATGTAGACTTTCAAACCGTTGTCCAGAGTGTAGATACGCGCTTTCAGCGGATCATTGGGTACTGTTTCGTAGCTGTACTTCGAAGTACAACTTCCTAAGCTTATCGCTACCAGTAGGATAAACGTTAAACCAATTTGTCGGAATAGTTTGTTCATAAGCTGACTTATTAGATTGATAACTGCAAAAATATGCGTTTTTTTCATACCTTTGCACTCAAAAAGTAAATATTTTAAATAAGAAGGTTTATTTTCATAGATTATGATTACCATAGAACAACTGAAAAGCATTAAAGAGCGCACCGAGGCACTCTACCGCTATCTGGACATCGAAGGAAAGAAGATCCAGGTAGAAGAAGAACAGTTGCGCACGCAGGCTCCGGGCTTTTGGGATGACCAGAAGACGGCTGAGGCACAAAGTGAAAGGTTTGCAACAGTGGATAGCCGGTTATAATGAAATAAAGACATTATCGGATGAATTGCAATTGGCTTTTGATTTCTATAAGGACGAACTTGTAACCGAGGAAGAGATAGATGAAGCTTATGCCAAAGCTTCCGTTGCCATTGATGAGCTTGAACTGAAAAATATGCTTCGTGATGAAGCTGACCAGATGGACTGTGTGTTGAAAATCAACTCCGGTGCGGGTGGCACGGAAAGCCAGGACTGGGCAAGTATGCTGATGCGTATGTATTTGTTATGCCGAAACCAATGGCTACAAGGCTGTCATTTCTAACTTGCAGGAAGGTGATGAAGCCGGTATTAAAACCTGCACTATTGAGATTTCAGGTGATTATGCTTATGGATATCTGAAAGGCGAGAACGGTGTACATCGTCTGGTGCGTGTATCTCCTTACAATGCGCAAGGCAAGCGCATGACTTCTTTTGCTTCTGTTTTTGTAACTCCGCTGGTTGATGATACTATTGAGGTGAACATCAATGTTGCCAATATCTCTTGGGATACTTTCCGTTCCAGTGGTGCCGGTGGTCAGAATGTGAACAAGGTAGAATCCGGAGTTCGTCTGCGTTATCAGTTCAAGGACCCGTATACGGGCGAGGAAGAAGAAATCCTGATTGAAAATACGGAAACTCGCGACCAACCCAAGAATCGCGAGAATGCAATGCGCCAGTTACGTTCCATTCTG
>OOCZ01002112.1_pt1 | contig 11151 bp, 9 predicted proteins | sample 1671631 | NCBI WGS metagenome assembly OOCZ01 (sample SAMN06348176, study PRJEB24527) | human gut metagenome | reverse complement strand
CCGTCAAAAAAGGCAAAAAGGTATCCATTACTCCCATATCATCCACCAAGAATAACACAATATTTGGAAATTCTTGTGCCAGAAGCAACCGACTCGAAAGAAGTAACCGATCATCAAAAACTCTCCTTCCGGACCATTTTTCCAGATTTCCATTCCGTAAGGAGAAAAGTAACTTTTAGGATGTCCGATATGATTCCCAGCTATATTAATATCCATACCGTTCTGCAATGGATTTTCTGTCACATGCCATTTTCCTATATGGCAAGTCTGGTAGCCTGCTTTTTTCAATACTTCCGGAAGAAGCCGGACACCCGGCTCTAGAGCTGTCCGGTTGGGATATCTCCAAAGCATTAAGCGAGATACGCAACCACTTGGTTCGCCTCGATATTCTTGCCATACTGATCTGTCTGATCGACAGTTCGTCCGGCCATTAGTTTTTGACATTTTGCGCAAGTCCCGCCAGTTTCCCTATCGGGCACCATCTGCGAGGCTCCGTTTTTAACCGAAAAAGGCCTTTGTTGGAACAAATTTATTTTCTTCAACAGATTTAAGGGAAATTCGGTTAGTAAGCACTATCTTTGCACTTTGTAAGCGAGGGGTATCCTTATATTATCCCCCGTATGAACGGAATACCATTAATAAATCGACGATATGATTCTATTCTTTCAATCTCCAACAAAGACGGTGTTAGCTGTGGAGGCTGCACACGCTTTCTCTCCTGAAGATGTAGAAAAATTAGTTTGGGCTTTTAGCGAGGCAAAACCCCTCCAGGCTGAAACATTGGAAGGCTGGTATGTTGGTCCACGCCGGGAAATGATTACCCCGTGGAGTACGAATGCCGTGGAAATCACCCAGAACATGGGACTCACCGGTATATCACGCATCGAGGAATACTTCCCCGTTTCTTCCGGCGAAGCAGAGCATGACCCGATGTTACAGCGTATCTATGACGGTCTGAACCAGGACATCTGCACGATCAGTAAACAACCGGACCCGATTGTTTATATTGAAGATATCGAAGCCTACAACAAACAGGAAGGACTGGCATTGAGCGATGAAGAAGTAGCCTACCTCAACGAAGTAAGCCAAAAGCTGGAACGCCGGCTGACCGACAGCGAAGTGTACGGTTTTGCACAGGTGAACTCGGAGCACTGCCGTCACAAAATCTTCGGCGGTACATTTATTATCGACGGAGAAGAGAAAGAAAGTTCTCTCTTTAACCTGATCAAGAAAACATCGGCGGAGAACCCGAACAAATTGGTTTCCGCCTATAAAGATAATGTGGCTTTCAACGAAGGTCCGGTGATCGAACAATTTGCTCCGGCCAGCGGCGACAAACCGGATTTCTACGAAGTGAAAGAAATCAAATCGGTTATCTCACTGAAAGCTGAAACCCACAACTTCCCGACAACAGTCGAACCGTTCAACGGTGCGGCTACCGGATCGGGTGGTGAAATCCGTGACCGCCTGGGTGGCGGAAAATCATCTTTACCGATTGCCGGAACAGCCGTTTATATGACATCTTATCCGCGTACGGAAGGTGCACGCGAATGGGAAAAGATCCTCGATCCACGCCCCTGGTTGTACCAGACTCCGGAACAAATCCTGATCAAGGCCTCCAACGGTGCATCCGATTTCGGTAACAAGTTCGGACAGCCGCTGATCTGCGGTTCGGTCCTGACATTCGAACACGAAGAGAACAAGAAGAAATATGCTTACGACAAAGTGATCATGTTGGCCGGCGGTGTCGGTTATGCTAATATGCGCGACGCGTTGAAGGGCAATCCCGCACCAGGCGAAAAAGTTGTCCTGTTAGGTGGCGACAACTACCGCATCGGTATGGGCGGAGGCGCTGTCTCTTCCGTAAACACGGGCCAATATACCAGCGGTATCGAGTTGAACGCCGTACAGCGCGCCAACCCGGAAATGCAGAAACGCGTTTCCAACGTGATCCGTGCGATTGCCGAATCGGACAACAACCCGGTAATCTCCATCCATGACCACGGCGCAGGAGGTCATTTGAACTGTCTCTCCGAATTGGTGGAAGCAACCGGCGGACATATCGACATGAGCCAGTTGCCTGTCGGTGACCCGACACTTTCCGCAAAAGAAATCGTAGGTAATGAAAGCCAGGAACGTATGGGTTTGCTGATGAAGGAAGAAGATGTTGCCCGTGTACAGCGCATTGCCGACCGCGAACGTTCTCCGATGTATGTGGTAGGTGAAACGACCAACGACATGAAGTTCGTCTTCGAACAGGCCGACGGCGTGAAACCAATCGACATCAAACTGGAATATATGTTCGGTAAACCGCCAAGAACGATCATGAAGGATCATACGGTCGAAGAAACATACGCTCCAGTCGTTTATAAAGAATCCGAACTGCATCACTATCTGGAAAATGTACTTCAGTTGGAAGCTGTTGCATGTAAAGACTGGCTGACCAACAAGGTGGACCGTTCGGTGACAGGCAAGGTCGCACGCCAGCAGTGCCAAGGCGAATTGCAGTTGCCGCTGAGCGACTTGGGTGCTGTAGCACTGGATTACCGTGGAAAAGCGGGTATCGCCACATCTATCGGGCATGCTCCACAGGTAGCGATGATCGACCCGGCTGCCGGTTCTGTCATGGCGATTGCCGAATCATTGACAAATATCGTTTTCGCTCCACTGTCCGACAAGCTATCAGGTGTATCTTTGAGTGCCAACTGGATGTGGCCATGCCGTAACGAAGGCGAGGATGCCCGCCTGTACAAAGCGGTTCAGGCTGCTTCGGACTTCGCTTGTGCACTGGGCATCAATATCCCGACCGGTAAAGACTCTCTGTCCATGACACAGAAATATGGCGATGACAAAGTGATTGCTCCGGGTACGGTGATTATTTCTGCCGGTGCAGAAGTCAGCGACATTCGCAAGATCGTATCTCCGGTATTGGCCCACGAAAAGAATTCTTACATATATTATATTGACTTCTCGTTCGACACGATGAAGTTGGGCGGTTCCGCTCTTGCACAGGTTCTGAACAAATTGGGCGATGAAGTCCCAACGATAAAAGACAGCGAATATTTTGCCGACGCATTCAACGCTGTACAGGATGCCATCGAAAAAGGTCTGGTTCTCGCCGGACACGACATTTCAGCCGGTGGTATGATCACAGCATTGCTTGAAATGTGTTTTGCCAATGTGGAAGGCGGTCTGGAAGTGAACCTCGACAAGTTGTCGGAACAGGACATAGTCAAGATTCTGTTCGCCGAAAATCCGGGTATCTTGGTCCAGGTGAAAGACAAGAAAGCTTTCGAAAAGTTGATGGAAGATGCAGGAGTAGGTTTTGCCATTATCGCCAAGCCGACTTCCGAACGCCACATTCTGGTTTCCAAAGAAGGCGTCCAATACCATTTCGGCATCGACTACATGCGCGACGTATGGTACGAATCATCTTATAAACTGGATATCAAGCAGAGTGGTAGCGTATGTGCAGGCAACCGTTTCGAGAACTACAAGATGCAGCCACTGGAATTCAAGTATCCGAAGAGCTTTACCGGCAAGCTGTCTTCTTACGGCCTGACTGCCGATCGCAAAGGAAAGAGCGGAATCCGTGCCGCCGTAATCCGTGAAAAGGGTTGCCAGTGCGAACGTGAAACGTCTTATGCACTGTATCTGGCAGGTTTCGATGTGAAAGATGTTCACATGACCGACTTAGCTTCCGGACGCGAAACATTGGAAGACGTAAACATGATTGTATTCTGCGGTGGTTTTTCCAACTCCGACGTTTTAGGCTCTGCCAAAGGATGGGCCGGAGGTTTCTTATTCAACGAGAAAGCCAAGAAGGCGCTGGATAACTTCTATGCACGTCCCGACACCTTGAGTCTGGGTATCTGCAACGGTTGCCAGCTGATGGCCGAGTTAGGGGTTGTTTATCCGGAACATGAGAAGAAACACAAGATGTTGCACAATGATTCGCACAAGTTCGAATCGAACTTCATCTCGGTCGAGATCCCGAAAAACCATTCTGTCATGTTCGGTTCTTTAAGCGGTTCCAAATTAGGAATCTGGGTGGCTCACGGCGAAGGCAAGTTCTCTTTCCCGTATGAAGAAAAAGAATACCATATTGCACTTAAATACAACTATGAAGGCTATCCCGCCAATCCGAACGGTTCGCCTTGGTCGGTTGCCGGTGTCTGCTCGCACGACGGACGCCATCTGGCAATGATGCCTCACTTGGAACGTGCGATGTTCCCATGGCAATGCGGTTACTATCCTGAAGATCGACGAAACAGTGACGAAGTCACTCCATGGATCGAAGGTTTCGTGAACGCACGGAAGTGGATAGAAGAGCATAAGAAATAATATTTGGATAGGAAGTTGCGTTATAATAATATAGCGCAACTTTTTTTATTTATGAAAGGTTTATCTATTACTCATTTAAATATTATCCATTATGAAAAAGATTGCTTTATTATTGTTGATGTTCGTGGCGTTTCAGGTCAGTGCACAGGATTTCCATTTCTTACCGAAGATCGGATTGAACCTTGCCAATATGACAAATAGTGACGGAAGTATGAAGCCTGGGTTGAACGTCGGGGTTGCCGCCGAGTTTCCTATCAATCCGCAATTTTCCGTCGAGCCGGGAATCTATTATTCCATGCAAGGAGTGAAAGAATCAGAAGGCGGAATCTCCGGCAAAATCAAAAACGATTACATAAACATTCCTATCTATGCAAAAGCCTATCTATACAATGGCTTTTATGCATTTGCGGGACCACAATTCGGTTTCTTAGCCCGTTCTCAAGCAAGCGCTTCTTATAACGGTACTGACATTTCGGTCAATTCGAAAGATGCATTCAAAACATTTGATTTCGCACTAGGAATCGGCGTCGGCTATCAATTCGATTTAGGCTTGCTGGTTTCAATGAACTATAATATAGGATTCACCAATACCTTATCCGATGGCGACATCACATTAAATGGCAACTCCATGAATTGGGATGGGGAGAAATCCCGCAATGGCGTCCTGCAGATCAACCTCGGTTGGAGATTCTGAAATATCCGCTTGCCGGTATAAAATCCGACAGGCATCCATTTTGAAACGGATAGGCTTCGAAGAACATTCGAATGCTTATCCGTTTTTTTATGCTGCCCGACATTATAAATCACGGATTCTTATTATTGCGTCTTCCGTATTAATCCCTATCTTCGCGACCTAAACAATAAACAAGTACACTGATTCATGAAAAAGTTGCTATTTATCTTCTTTACAGCAGGTCTTATACAGGGATTTAGCTCTTGTTCCCACAAAGACACTCCAGATAATGCACTTGCATTGATCCCACAGCCCCAAGAAATGAAAGTCGGGACGGATCATTTCAAACTGACTCGCCGGGCAGCTATCACACTCGACACATCCAATCCTCAGTTAATAGGGATAGCTCGGTACTTCAACAATAAAGTTGCCCCCGCAACAGGTTTTGAAATTCCGGTTGAAAAGCACGGCAACATTGAATTTAAGCTGACCGACAATACCGCTTTCGGTGCAGAAGGATATCGCTTGCAGGTAAAACATGGCGATATCATCATCACCGCCCATCAACCGGCCGGGATCTTCTACGGGATACAGACTTTATTGCAGATGCTTCCCCCCGAAATAAAAAACAGCCAGAAACAAAAAGGCATCGACTGGACGGTTCCCTGTACCGACATCACCGACAAACCCCAGTTTGCCTGGCGCGGACTTATGCTTGACGTCAGCCGCCACTGGTTCACTAAAGAGGAAGTAAAGAAATACATCGACGAACTGGCAGAATACAAAATGAATGTATTCCACTGGCATTTGACCGACGATCAAGGATGGCGTCTGGAAATAAAATCCCTGCCACGCCTGACAGAGGTTGGCGCCTGGCGCGCTCCGCGTGTCGGGCAATGGTGGCAACGCGCACCACAGCAACCTGGAGAAGAAACGACCTACGGAGGCTTCTACACACAGGAAGATGTGAAGGAAGTATTGGCATACGCTGCAGAACGCTACGTACGCGTCATTCCTGAAATAGACGTGCCGGGACATAGCCTGGCAGCACTCGTCGCCTATCCTGATCTGGCGTGTATGAAAGCACCATCGGCTGTCGGGGTCGGCAACAAGTTTTACGGCGAAGACGAAAACACACTTTGTGTCGGCAAAGATGCCACTTTCGAGTTTATGGACAAGGTCTTGACAGAAGTTGCCGCCTTGTTTCCGGATGAATACATCCATATCGGAGGAGACGAATGTTTCAAAGGTTTTTGGCACAAATGTCCGCGTTGTCAAGCTCGCATGAAAGCGGAAAACCTGAAGAACGAAAACGAACTACAAAGTTACTTTATCCACCGTATGGAAAGCATCTTGAAAGAAAAAGGGAAAAAACTGATCGGCTGGGACGAGATTATCGACGGCGGGCTGGCTCCCGATGCTACCGTTATGAGCTGGCGCGGTATGGAGGGCGGAATCAAATCAGCAAAAGCCGGTCATCATGTGATCATGACACCGACCGAACATTGCTACATCGACCTCTGGCAAGGAGAACCATCTGTCGAACCGGACACCTACTCCATGTGCCGCCTGAAAGATTCCTACAGTTTCAACCCAGTTCCCGACAGCGTGCCGGCCGAAATGATACTAGGAGGACAAGGCAATCTCTGGGCTGAATCCGTCCCCACTTTCCGGCATGCCGAATATATGACCTGGCCACGTGGATGGGCACTTGCCGAAGTCCTTTGGACCGGACCTTCCAAGACGGATTGGGACCGGTTCTGGCCACGTGTCGAACGACATTTCGTTCGTGCGGACCAGGCACAGATCAACTATGCACGCAGCATGTACAATGCCATCGTCACTCCTTACTATACTAAAGATGGTGTTTTGGAAATCAAACTGGATAGCGAACCGGGCAATCTTGACATCTACTATACATTCGACAATACGGACCCCGACAACTTCACTCCGAAATATGAAGCTCCGCTCCGAATACCCAAGAATGCGACTTGGTTACGTATTGTCACTTATCGGGACAACAAGCCGATTGGCAAAGTTATAACATTGACAATCAAAGAACTTGAAAAGCGGGCGGATAACACTCGCCATGTCGTCGGCAACTTGTAACATAAATGTAACATATATGTCGTAAATGCGAAACAGTTTTCTCGTTCCTTTGTAAATAAAATCATAGAGTCCAAAAAGTTAGGAATGAAATCAGGAAAGATTATTGCGCTTGGCCTGTTGGCGCTGCTTCCAATTGCGATGAAGGCACAGGAAGCTCAGGAAATAGAAAAACTGAATGCTCGTATCGATTCACTTTCGCAGGAGACGACAACCCTGGATAAAATCGTCCGGAAACTCAGCAAATTCAAAGTATCCGCTTATATCCAAGGACAATTCCAATATGGTCAGGAAGATGCCACCCTGAAAGTCGGTGACAAGAACGAACATGAAGACAAAGGTTTCAACCGTTTCGGCATCCGCCGCGGACGGTTGAAATTCGAATATAATGACGGTATCGGAACCGGTGCTGTACAGATCGAAGCCAACGACAAGGGTGTCAGTTTCCGTGACCTTTACATCGGTATAAAAGATCCCTGGACAAAACGCTGCCAACTGATGGCGGGTGTTTTCAATCGCCCTTTCGGTCACGAAATCGGCTATTCGACTAGCGGATTAGAATCTCCCGAACGTGCCACCATCATCCAATACTTCTTCCCCGACGAACGCGATTTAGGCGCCATGCTGACACTCCGGGCTAAAGAAACAAGCCCGATCGGTTTTCTCCGTCTCGATGCCGGACTGTTCGCCGGTAACAGCATCAATCGGGAAACAGACAGCCGCAAAGACTTCATCGGCCGCTTGGGAGCCGAAAAGGAAATCGGCAACTGGGGAAAATGGGGATTAGGCGCCTCCTACTACAACGGCGGAGTTTACAACCCGACGACAACCGCCTACGAACTCCAGGATAAAAAATTCATCGCAGTCGACAAAGGAGAAACCGGTACATACATGAAACGTGAGTACATCGGCTTGGACGCTCAGTTCTCATTCAAAAACAGTTGGGGAACGACAAGTTTGCGCGGTGAAGGACTGTTAGGTACACAACCGGGTATCGCCGGCAGCAGCAAAAGCCCCAACACAGGGACACGCCCGGCCAATGAACCGGAGAACTCCCTGTTCAAGCGTCCTTTCATCGGCTACTTTTTCTATTTGGTGCACGACATCGGAACCACTCCTTTCTCTGCCGTCTTGAAATACGACGTTTATGATCCCAACACCAAGTTGAAAGGGAATGAGATCGGCGTTGAAAACAGCTTGACCTCCAAGACCGACCTCGCCCAGAGCACACTCGGCATCGGCGCTTTGTACCGTTTTAACAAGCATATCCGCGTGCAAGCCTATTACGAGTTCAACTTCAATGAAAAGAGCGATTTCGTAAAGGGATATGAAAAGGACAGGGAAGACGACGTATTCACCTTGCGTCTGCAATATAAGTTTTAATACAAACGTAACATCTGTTTCACACGCTTGCAACACTCCTGTATTTACTTTGCATACAGAAATTTAAGTCAAAACAGAGTAATGAGAAAGACAATTGTTATGGCCGCAGTAGCCGCCTGTATGTTTGTATCGAACGTGTTTGCACAGAGAATTAAAGGGAGCGACACTTGCCTTCCCTTAAGCCAGACGGAAGCAGAAAACTTCATCAACAAAAATAAATCGGCAAAGATAACCGTGACGGGCGGTGGCTCCGGTGTCGGTATTTCAGCCCTAATGGAAGGGACAACCGATATCGCCATGTCTTCCCGTAAGATGAAATTCGATGAAAAAGTCAAATTGCAGGAAGCAAAGAAAAGCACCAAAGAAGTGGTGATCGCTTACGACGCACTGGCGGTAGTCGTACACCCGTCCAATAAAGTGTCCAACCTGACGCGTGAACAGCTGGAAGGCATTTTCACAGGAAAGATCAAGAACTGGAAAGAAGTGGGCGGCGCCGACATGAAGATCGTAGCCTATTCGCGCGAAACGTCTTCCGGAACATACGAATTCTTTAAGGAAAGTGTCCTGAAGAACAAGAACTATATGAACGGCATCCTTAGCATGCCCGCAACAGGAGCCATCATTCAGTCTGTCAGCCAGACAAAAGGAGCCATCGGCTATGTCGGCTTGGCTTACATAAACAAAGAAGTAAAACCGATTCATGTCTCTTACGATGCAGGCAAAACATTCACCGAGCCATCCTTCGAGAATGCAAAAAACAAAGCATATCCGATCGTCCGTCCGTTGTTCTATTACTACGATGTAAAGAATGAAGGCAAAGTGAAACCCTTTATCGATTATATCTTATCGGCTGAAGGACAAGCAACGGTTAAACAGGTCGGTTATATCCCGGTAAAATAAGTCAAAAACTATATAGCTCCCGCGCTCGACGCGGGATCGCGTTAAAGCCGGCCATATCAATCAGATGTATATGGCCGGCTTGTTTGCGGCCCCGCGTCAAGCGCGGGGACAAGAGGGAATGCACAATTATTATTTATCTGTGCAATAATATTGATTAAACCTGCACATTTTTTGGTTTATTGTGCTACCTTTGCCACATATATATTTTTTATTTACACATTTTACTTACATGAAGACATTAACAATTGGGGATCTGAAAGCCCGCATTCCAATCATCCAGGGTGGAATGGGCGTAGGAATCTCTCTCTCCGGCTTAGCCTCAGCCGTTGCAAATGAAGGTGGGATTGGCGTTATCTCCGCCGCCGGTCTCGGTCTCTTATATAAGAAACTTTCTCCCAACTACACCGAAGCCGGCAATCTGGGCCTTGCAGCCGAGATCCGGAAAGCCCGCGAGAAGGCCAAAGGCATTATCGGCGTGAATGTGATGGTCGCACTTTCAGACTTCGCCGAACTGGTGAAAACCAGTATTGCGGAAAAGGTAGACATCATTTTCAGTGGCGCCGGACTACCTTTGGACCTGCCGTCTTTCCTGAAGAAAGACAGCGTGACGAAGCTCGTTCCCATCGTTTCCAGTGCACGTGCCATCCGCATCATCTGCGAAAAATGGAAAAACAACTACGACTATCTTCCCGATGCCGTTGTGCTGGAAGGGCCAAAAGCAGGCGGCCACTTAGGATACAAGGAGAACCAGCTGGAAGACGAGCATTTTTCACTCGAAGAACTGCTGCCTCAGGTAGTGGAAGAAGTTTCCCACTTCGAAGAAAAATATAACAAGAGAATCCCGGTAATTGCAGCAGGAGGCATTTACACGGGTGAAGACATCAAACGCGTGATGGACCTGGGAGCATCGGGCGTTCAATTAGGAACCCGTTTCGTCACCACTACCGAGTGCGACGCTTCCGATGCTTTCAAGGAAAGCTACGTCAAGGCACAGGAGAAGGATATCGAGATCATCAAAAGTCCGGTCGGAATGCCGGGCAGGGCAATCCACAGTCATTTTCTCGAAAAGGTAAAAGCCGGAATGAAACAGCCGAAGGTCTGTCCTTTCAACTGCATCAAGACGTGCGATATCTCGCGAAGCCCCTACTGTATCGTAACAGCCCTGTACAACGCCTTCAAAGGAAACTTCGAGAACGGCTACGCTTTCGCAGGAAGCAATGCCTGGCGGACAACCCGCATCATGTCGGTGAAAGAAACGATAAGCGAGCTGATCAACGAGTGGAAACGCTCTGACCAACCGACTCTTTCCTCCCGATAAACAAAAAGTTTCATCGGCTTGGAACTTTTGTTTCCCGCCGATGAAACTTTTGTTGCTTGCTGATGAAAATTTATTCTCCTGCAAGTAAAAATATTCCTCAGGTAACCCGCCTGAAAGGAGACGATCTGCAAGGTGTCCGTATTGCTAAAGGTGACAAAATAACTTTCACCTTGAGAAAAAAGTGAAAACTTTATCATTTATCCTCTTTTTTCTTCATATTCGTCTCGATAACGAATGCGACAATCAATCCCAAACCTCCAAACAAAAGGACGGAGGCGCCATAAGCTGAACTGATAGCTTCATATTCATTACGAAAATCCAATGAATGACTATTAGCAGCAACAATTAAATTACAGAAAAAGCCTACAAGTATCCCTAAGCCGATTCCCATTAACAGACATCCCGTTTTTAAAGAGCTAAACGAAAA
>OOCZ01002110.1_pt1 | contig 11164 bp, 9 predicted proteins | sample 1671631 | NCBI WGS metagenome assembly OOCZ01 (sample SAMN06348176, study PRJEB24527) | human gut metagenome | reverse complement strand
CCTCTAAAATTCGGCGAACAAATCCAACAAATTCCAAAACGGAAAGAATGAAAAACATAATGGTCAATAGCAAATCGCTCTTTCGTTTCATTTTGATAAAACGAACTAACCATTGTGTAGCAAAAATACTGAAGCATATAACCCAAGGACTGTAAATCTTAGTATGGGCAAGCATAGAGGATAGCAAAGAAAGTAGACAACATACAAAAGCACCCACCCTACTTGCGTGACTTCCTGCCAAATATAGCACTTCCATTTCCGCCAAGTCTTTATTTTGATGTTCTTTTCTACTTGCGTTTAAGATTTCATCTTTTTTCATAAAAGCACCTCCATTCCAAGTTTTCTTTGCATATTTTAATTATATTAACGCCAAGTTTACTTGTCAATAGCATTTGCACAAAAGTTACAAAAGACAACATCAAAAGATCAGAAAATCTTGACTTGAAAAATATATTTTGCTATAATACAGATGTTGCGGGTGCAACATCTGTAAGGCGCAGTAGCCAAGCGGTAAGGCGTGGGTCTGCAACACCCTGATGCACCGGTTCAAATCCGGTCTGCGCCTCTTAAAAGAAGATTCCCGGAAACGGTTTGTTTCCGGGAATTTTTGCGTTGCCGGATATACGGGAAAAATCAGGAGATTTTTTAGTAATATTTTAGTCACCGGATAAACGCTGAGTGATCTCAGTAACGTTCAAAAGAAGAACGATCCGGTAAAATCTGTTCAAAGGCTCTTTGAATCTCTTCCTTTACTTTCAGATAAGGGATTTCCTGATTGCTGTCATTCATACAGACAACAGGACTTTTCTGATGGATAATGGTATCAGTCAAAGTAGGATTCGTCTCTGCCAGATTAAAGTACCGGCAAAGCTTTCTTACATTTTTCGGGATAAAATTTCCGCTTAATTTCTGATATTCCCGGATAACGTACTGACTGACGTCTTCTCTGTGACGGAAAGGATGAGAGCATACCTGATCCAGATACTCTCCCTCCAGATTCCAGAGAGTTTCATAAGTACTCTTTTTTAACGGAGATGGTCCATGTACGGTATAAAATCCTGTAAACCGTGGAAACATGATCTCCAAAAAATTATAGAAAAAGTACATCGCAGGATAACCAATGTGAAAATAAGACCCAGGCTGCTTTTTCATATTCTGCCGCTTGTCAAAATATTTAGCCAGAAGCATGGCATTGTTCAGGTAGATATATGGCATAGTTGTGTCGTCCACATTAGTTACATCGGGCTGCAGTGCAAGCATATCAACGGGTTTTCCATTTTTGAAAAAATCCGTCGGCTTCACTGGTTTTAACAGGAGCATATCATCATTGAAATAGATAAAATTTTCCGATAAGCCTTCAATACGATGGAAATTCCATTCGATGGGATGACTGCTAAAGGTAGGCAGGTATTTCGCCGGAATAAAGTCTTCATGGTTTACAATATGTAATTTCGGATTACTGGAATCCAGCCATTCAGGCAGATGTCCAAAGGTCACAAAATGGATTTTACGAACCCATGGAGCAAAGTTTTCAATGCTTCGGAACCAGTAACGCATCAGATCCCAGTCCCGGTAGCGTTCTTCCCGGTCATCACTTTTGACGGATAATCCCTGCTGTCTCATACGTTCCTTTTTCTTTTCGCGCCATACAGGGTCAGAGCCGTCTACCCAGGCCAATACAATATCAATTTCTTCAGTCTTCATGATTTATCCCTTCTTACAATAGAGTGTTCCAAATAAAATTAAAAATATTTCAAAATGCCGGAAAATAAGAAATGTCTTTGCTTTTTGAAAAAGTCCGGCTTCTTTCAGACTATAAAAACGTTTATAATGATCGATCCGGAACTCCGTTCTGGCAGACTGTAAACTCCGGTATTTTTCTTTTAAAGAAAGAGTACAGGTAGGGAGACACAGGTTATAGACCAGAGAGGCATACCCATCTACATATTTTTGAGACATAATCTCTTCCATCTCCTGCGAGGTCAGTTCCAGAGATTCCAGAAAATGACGAGTCTCCATGAAATTGTTCCGGTAGCATTCGACCAGTTTCGGCTGCCAGCGGTATGCGGCAGAGCCGGCACGGACATTATAGTGGTAATCACAATTTGCAGAAAAGTAATAAGTCTGGGCTTTTGAAAGTGCCTGCATAACGAATACCGCATCCTCTGCATAGGGAAGATCTGGATTGAACCGGAGATCTGCAATCAATTCTCTGGTAAAAATATAGCTGAATACATTGACGTTCAGATTTCCTTTTTGTGCCAGGATGTAGTCTTTCATCTGATTTTTAGAAAGAACTCCTTCAAAGGACGGAATCCCCTTGAGAGAAGAGGAAACTTTTCCGCTTTTCCAGACATCCTTTTTAAATCCATGATACAGTACATCCGTCTGTCCGGTCTCTATTGCTTTTATACATTCAGCCAGCAGGGATGGCTCAAGCAAGTCATCAGCATCTGCAAAAGTAATATAATGGCCTGCGGCAAGAGCCAATCCGGCATTTCGTGCAGTGGAGACTCCCTGATTTTCCTGATGGATCACCTGAATCCTTGGATCGACAGTCTTGTATTGTTCGCAGATCTTATTACTGGAATCGGTTGATCCGTCATCAACTAAAATAATTTCAAGGTTAAGATAAGTCTGATGAATAATAGAATCCAAACATGCCGGTAAATAAGGTGCAACGTTGTATATTGGTACGATAATACTGATTTTTTCCATTATAACCTTTCAGCAGTAAGTACTGCGGGGAGCAAAATATTCAGAGTAATAATAAAAATTACAGAGAAAGAATGCATTCTCCTCTACATAATCGATCACAAACGTAAAGGCATCAAAGTCGTGGGCTTTTGACCCCGATATCATTTTATTATACCATATTTGACCATCAAATTGAAAGATTTGTCCGTATTTGCACACGAAAGGAACTTCGGATCTGTATGAAGGAATCGTAAGTCTGGATGACGGAGTCTTTTGTATCGGAGAAAAATTGAATTTCGTGGAGAAGTTATTGAAACTGTTCGGACTGTAAAGGGATGAATACAAATTGAGCAGATGACAGCCTGCTCAATATCGTGCAACAGAAAAGGAGAATCTGCTCACAAGGGTTTCGTGAGAGATTCTCCTTTTCCATTTCTATTTCTAAATCCAGTAATTTATTTCTAAATTAATTCCATTTTTTCTTGTAGATCAGGTAGAGCGGAAGTCCGACGCACAACATACCACCGATCATATTTCCCAAAGTAACCGGGATAAAATTCTGCAGGCTCTGCAGAGGTGTCAGTGTAGCAATCTGTTCTGCGGTCAGTCCGTAAGCGTCCTTTGCTTTTGCCACATAATCCGGGTTCATGGCAGCCATGATACCGGCAGGAATATAGAACATATTGGCAACGCAGTGTTCAAAACCGCCTACAACGAAAGCACAGATCGGGAAGAAGATCGCCCATACCTTTCCGGCAATATCACGTGCAGAAGTCGCCATCAGTACTGCAAGGCAGACAAGAATGTTACACAAAATACCGGAGGTGATGCCCTGTACCGGTGAGATCGCGATCTTGCTGACAGCAACTTTGATCGTATAAGCACCGAGAAGACCACCGGAGTAATTTAAGTTTCCGCTGAAAACGATCAGTACGTCCACGCAGAGGGCACCGATCAAATTGCTGAAAAATACGATGAAAAGGTCACGGAACAGTCCGGCCCAGGTTACCCGTTTGTCAAATACGTCCATAATGATCAGACAGTTTCCGGTAAAAAGTTCTCCACCTAAGAATACGATCAGCATCAATCCGACCGGAAAGATCACACCTGCCAATGCTCTTGCCACTCCGACATTTTCTACTGCGTGTGCCGCTGTGCTGCTTGTAGCACCGCCCAGTGCGATAAAAACCCCTGCCATAATACCGAGAAGGATCATTTTCCCGACAGGGAGTTTTGTTTTGTTCTCACATGCTTTGATACTCAGATCTACTACTTCAGCCGGAGTATTAAAATGGTTTTCCATATGTAAATTCCTCATTCCTGTGTATTCTGTTAAATAATTAACGCAATTATTTTATACTAGAAGAGTATGGATTTCAAGTGTAAGGGGAGATGTTTTTTTATAGATACAATGAAAAGGTTTTTGTATTTTTTTTATGTTATACGTTTAGATTTTGTAAAATTTTGACAGGTTCTATTGAAAAATCACGTTTTTTGGCATAAAATATATAATGTGTAGTGATAAGTTCGTTTTGAGGGGAAGTATAATTTGAAGTGAATTTGTTGAGCATGCTTTCCATTCAGACCATTGGTCTGAAGTAACTTTTCACTGGCTATACAGGGCCATCCTTAACCTGTAAATTTGAATATGGAGGTTTTTCTTATGAAGAAGATGAAAAAGCAATTCCTTTCGCTGTTCGTGTTGTTGTGTATGATAATTTCCATGTTTCCAACAACTGCATTGGCAGCAAATATTATTGATGTTAGTGGCAATGTAACAATTACCAGATCTGATGAGGAACTAACGTGTGCTGATAATCTTTACTACGGTGAAGTTAATGTCAACGGTAGTGCAACAGAAAGTAAAACCAGGTTGACGCATCCGGTGTTACCACTTATCCAGTGGCAGTATGGCAATAATACCTATCAGATCATTCCTTCAGCCTATAAATATTACGTTTACAATATTAACGATCCCAACCATATCCTTGAGGGGATTGAAGGCAGTGAAGGATCAAGCACGCTTTCGGGCTGGCCGGGAACGTATAAATGTTATCAGACGGTGGTGACAACCGATGGTGTGACGAACGGAACAGCTACGTTTGATATTGATCTGATCTATCAGTTCAGCAGATTAAATTCGTCCATAGGTTGGACCTATGCCAGCAATTGGGGAGGGCGTACTCTGCATTTTACTATCAAGCAGACCGTGGCTTATACTGTTACTTACACAGATGGAGTTGAGGACGAAGAAGTCTTCGCAGATGAGGTACACGAAAATCTTTCGTCAGGAGTGGCTACCCCGGCATTCAGTGGCGGAACACCGACAAGAACAGGGTATGTATTTAAAGGCTGGAATCCAGAAGTCGCTGCAACAGTAACAGGAAATGCGACCTATGTAGCAACGTGGGGAGAAGATAAAAATAATAACGGCATTGACGACAACGAAGAAACGAAATATACGGTTACGTATACGGACGGAGTAGACGGAGAAGTCTTTGCGGATCAGGTATACGGAAATCTTCTGTCAGGAGTGGCTACACCTGCATTTGAAGGAACACCGACAAGAGAAGGATATGTCTTCAAAGGCTGGAATCCGGCTGTTGCTGCAACAGTAACAGGAAATGCGACCTATGTAGCAAGATGGGGAGAAGATAAAAATAATAATGGTATCGCAGACGATGAGGAGACCAAATACACCGTCAGATATACGGACGGAGTGGATGAAGAAGTAATCTTTGCAGATCAGGTATACGGAAATCTTTTGTCGGGAGTCGATACACCTGCTTTCAAGGGAACACCGACAAGAGAAGGATATGTCTTCAAAGGCTGGAAGCCGGCTGTTGCTGAAAAAGTAACAGGAGATGTTACTTATGTAGCTGTTTGGGAAAAAGCTAAAGATAACAACGGAGATACAAAACCGGGTGATACGAAGCCGGGCAATACAAAGCCAGGAAATACCAAGCCGGGAAATACAAAGCCAAATACAACAACGAATAGCAGCACCAAGGCTGGAACGTCTGCCAGGAGTCCGAAGACCAGCGATACAGCAAATCTTGCTTTGTGGATGGCTCTGCTGGTTGTCAGTGGCGGCTCAATGGTTATAAATAAGAAGAAAAAGTACAATAGATAATCAGAAAAGAAGAACAGAGGGTTGTAATAAACCCCACAGACAGTAGAAAAGCCTCGCTTTTGGCGGTGCAACAAAGGGATTTTCGTAAAACGAGAATTTTTGAGTGACACCTTCAAAGAGTGTGGCAAGAAGAACACCCACGCAAGAGTAGAAATGCTCCTGTGTGGGTGTTTTTCTTGCCACAGATTAAGAATTTACGATCATCTTAAAAAATCATGATCAGTTTAAAATTTTACGATTACCTTAAAAATTTATGATTTTTATAAACTTGTAGCCGCATAGAAACCGTCGCGTACAGCTTCGCCTATTTTACCTAATTTATTGCTGTCTCCGACAACTCTCGTTTTGAGATGATATTTTGCTTTGACAGCATCTACTGTTGTAAGAACAGGTTTCATTCCGAATGCGGAAATGACTGTGTCGGCGAGAACTGTCTCTGTTGTTTTGTCCTGCTTTTCGACGGTCAGACCATTCTCTTCAATGGATACGACTTTTGTGTTAGTCATAAGTTCAACGCCGTTTTCAGCAAGTTTGGTAAACAATGTGATTTTATTAATAAAGAATACGTCTTTTCCACATTCCGGCAGCATCTCTACGACTGTTACTTTCTTGCCCATTTCAGAAGCGATTTCGAGTGCTCCGTCAAGACCGGAAGCTCCTCCGCCGCAGATTACGATCTTTTCACCTTTTATGAGGGAAGGATCTCGGTGTGCGTCTAAGATCGATATGACATTGTTTCCGTCAATTCCCGGAATAGGAGGAGTAACAGGAACGGCACCGCATCCGATAATGATGTTGTCGCATTCTTCAAGGATTGATTCATCGCCTGTTATTTCTGTATTTAGACGGACGTCTACGCCTAGTTTTTCTAACTGTACGGTGTACCATTTTGTGAGTTTTTTAATATTATTTTTAAATTTTGCAGTACAGATATCCCCCATAACTCCCCCGAGTTTTGAGTTTTTCTCGAACAGGGTCACTTTGTGCCCTTCTATTGCGGCAACTCTGGCTGCTTCCATTCCGCCCGGACCTCCGCCGATTACGACAACATTTTTCGGGGAGTCTGTCTTTTTGATCTCAAACCGAACTTCTTCCATTGCCTGTGGATTGATCGCACAGCTAAGTTTTGTATGTTTATTCCAAATGCGCCCGATACAATATTCGTTGCAGCGAAGGCAAGGTCTGACATCTTCGGGATGTCCTGTCATCAGTTTGTTAGGAAGATACGGATCGGCAATCAATGCACGTCCCATGTTTACAAAGTCAACATTTCCGCTTTCGATCAATTCAACTGCGGAATCAGGATTATGAGATCCGGCATTAATAAGCGGTACGCTGACAGCTTTTCTTGCTTCTGCGCATACATAAGACATACAGGATTCTCCTAAATAAGACGGAGGGAAGATATAATCCAAAGTCTCATAACATCCGGCGTCGATGTCAAAGGCATCTACGCCTGCAGCTTCTAAAACTTTTAAAAGTTTCATGCTGTCTTCCAACGTACGTCCGCCTTCAAATCTGTGATCAAGAGAAATTCGGAAGATGACAGGCATACTGTCACCGACTACGCTTTTGATCGCTTCTACGATTTCCTTCGGGAAGCGTGCACAATTTTCAGGAGAACCGCCGTATTCGTCTGTTCTTTTATTCCATACAGGAGACATAAACTGATCGATCAGATATCCGGCGTGTGCATGGATTTCGATAGCGTCAAACCCGGCATCGCTTGCAACGCCTGCGGCAAATTTGAATCCTTCCATCATCTGAGCGATTTCTTCTTTTGTCAGTGCGTGGCAGATTACGTCGGGATTGAATACAGACGGAAGCGCTGATGCAGAGATCGGAGGGTTTCCGAATGTATCAGGAAATGCGTTTCGTCCTGTACCAGGGCTGATCTGACAAACAATTTTAGCACCGTATCTGTGGCATCCGTCGCACACAGATGTCAGAGAAGGAAGGACTGTATATGTATCAAGATAACCTTCCATAGAACCTTGTGCGATCTGCTCGTTTAACATTTGACATCCCATATAAAGGATACCGGTTCCTCCTTTTGCTCTTTCAATGAAATAATCGATTTCCTGGGCGTCTTTTCTTCCGTTAGTAAATGCTGAGTTTGTTCCCATCGGAGACAGACCGATACGGTTTTTTACTTCCATGTTTCCGATTTTAAAAGGTGTAAATAAACTTTCATACCCCATAGTAGTTTTCTCCTTTTTAAAATGTTTTTTGTAAATATCTGTTTTTTTAACGGTGTAAGATCGAAAAATAATTAAATAGCTGTATATCCTCCGTCTACAGCAATGTTTTGTCCGTTTACGTATGAGGAAGCGGAAGAAGCAAGAAACAGAGCACAAGTATCCAATTCTCCTTCATTTCCATAACGCCCTACAGGGATTGCCCCTTTTGCATATGCTGTAAACCAGTCGGAGTCAAGAGTTTCTTTTGTAAGCGGAGTTATGAAATATCCCGGGCAGATAGAGTTCACCGTGATTCCTTCCTTGCCCCATTCTGCCGCAAGAGCTCTTGTCATATTGACAACGCCGCCTTTTGCAGCATGATAAGGAACACATGTTGCCGCCATATTTCCCACAAGACCGTACATAGAGGCAATATTGATAATACGTCCGTAGTGAGCTTTGATCATTTCTTTTGCATATTCACGAGCACAGATGAATGAACCAAAAAGATCGATTTTTAATTCGTTGTTGAATTGTTCGTCTGTGATATCTACTGCCGGAGCGACCGCACCTGTTCCTGCGTTATTGACTAATATATCTATCCGTCCGAATCTTTCCATAGTGGCTGCCACTGCTGCTTTTACTTTCTCGGTATCCGTAATGTCGCATGTATACGGAAGAACCTCTACACCAAATTCTGCTTCGATGGCTGCTGCATTTTCTTCAAGCAGATTTTGACGTCTTGCGATCAATACAAGATTTGCTCCCTGACTTGCGAATGCCTTTGCCATCTGAACGCCTAATCCTGTAGATGCACCTGTCACCACAGCTGTTTGTCCTGTTAAATCAAAGTAATTTTTCATTTTGTCCTCCTTATTCATTTCCAATGACATTTCTTTCGTGTCTGTTTTATAGCTTGATTGTATAGTTTTTTAACAATCTTTTCATCAGATCCTTGCCTGAAATTGCAGAGTGGTTTTTGTGCAAATGCACAATAATATAAAAAATAATCTCAAATTTCGAGGCTTTTTAACTGATTTTGCAGTATAATATGCTTGTTCGTATAAGGAAACCGTAAACTTGACGGATTGAGATAATGGGATATCCGGTTTTAACGTACATTTATAATGACGATACATTTTGACAGGGAGTAAGACATCATGGAAAAGAAAATTGATTTTTTGGCATTGTATCAGAGATTATTTCAGACACTTTCACACGGAAAGATGCAAGAATTAATGGATGTATCTTATGAGGTCACGGGAGTTCCGATCCTTGCCGTAGATATTGCATACAATCTTCTCGGAGCTGTTCCGAAAAATAAAACAGGTGACTATTACTGGGATTATCTTGTAGAGCATAAAAGATATGATATGGACATGACCGTGCAGTTATATACTGATGGAATTATGCAGTCGGTAAATGAAAAGGAAGCACCTTATATAGTTGACTGGGGAGCGGCGACAGAAGAATTTCCGGAGTGTTTTGCGGGAATAAAGATTAACAATATCGTAGAAGGTTATGTTGTCATGCAATGTAAAAAGGGGGAGATCACGGAGGAACGGATGAAGGCGATGAGCATTATCCAGGAAGCGTGCAGTCTTATGTTAAAGGGGAAAACTTCGGAAAACAGCATGGAATCGGTTTATCTTAAAACATTTATCAATGAATTGTTTAACGGTAGGATCGTATCGGAGAAACAGTTAGACTTGTGGCGGAAGAACTGTCGTTTCTTTCCGAAACCTCCTTACCGCATTATTACAGTAAATACGAATTCATCTTCTGAGAAGAACGTGCTGTCTTACATCAGTAAATATTTTCAAAACTTATTTTCCGACCAGATGCTTTTGATCCAAGATCGTGTGCTTTATATATTACAGTATAGTCTTCTTCCGAAAATGACGCAGATGGCTTCTAATGAATTATATATTTTTTTGTGCAAATTTAACGCTCACTGTGGTGTCAGCAACTCGTTTGAAAATCTGCTTGATATCGGAGATTATAAAATACAGGGGGCAGACGCTATGTGTATCGGAAAAAGACTAGACGTGCATAGCCGAATCCATTTTTATAAAGATTATTATCTTCCGGCTATTTTGATGCCGCGGATAAATGAAATGCCGCGAAATAATTACATATCTCCGGTTATCGAAAAACTCAGGGAATATGATAAAAAGCATTCAACGGATTTTCTGGATACATTGAAAGTATATATCCGAAATTTATGTAGTACGTCTGACAGTGCGGCTCAACTGCATATCCATCGTAATTCATTTTTATATCGAATCAATAAAATTGAAGAGATTACCGGCGTCGATCTGCGGGAATATCATATGTTTATACATCTTGCGATCAATATTTACATAGAGGAGATATAGAGGAAAATAAATTAACAGTTCATAGGCAGTTTATGCACACCTATTGTAATTCGGAGGATTTTGCAGTACAATAAGTTATCTAAAAAGTGAAACAAGTTACGGAGAGGTGGACTGTATGGTAAAAAACAATATTGAGTTAGATGTAAAAGTAAAGTGTATAGAGAACGGCACCACTCAAGCACAGATAGCGGAAGATATCCAGACCACCAAATCATATGTGAATCGTATCATCAAAAAGCAGGACGGTGTGGTCAATAATACTTTCATTAAAATGATGGAGGCTCTTGGATACGATATTGAACTGACCTATGTGAAACGTGAAGTGTAGAATGTGACGCAATCTATAATAATTTACAAACAGGTGTTGTAGATATCTATGGTATCAACTACTATAGTCCATCATTGGCAAAAGGCATTAGGGAACATGTAATTTCTGAAAAAACAAGGGATTACGAAGAACTGGTTGCATGGATGGAAGAAGCTATAACATATAACGGATTTTATATTTTAGGGATATAAGTTTCCAGTTTTTACTCGTGATTTAGTATTAAAAAGTGTCACCAGTGGTGACACAATCTAAATAATCGGAGGTGGTTGCGTTGGCAAAAAAGAAAAATGAAATAAGCATTCGTTCAAGTGCAGCAGAATATCTTACCTACGTTGCTTCTGTCGGAGAGCAGGAAGATAGCATTGAAATGCACTACGAAGATGAAAATATATGGCTGACACAGAAGATGATGGCTGGTCCTATGTCAAGATTTAGTACAAGTTAAAAT
>OOCZ01002095.1_pt1 | contig 11237 bp, 8 predicted proteins | sample 1671631 | NCBI WGS metagenome assembly OOCZ01 (sample SAMN06348176, study PRJEB24527) | human gut metagenome | reverse complement strand
GCCGGAGCGGTGCTTAAGCCGCAAGGCGGGAATTGTGCGGTGTTGCCCCAAACTTTACTGGCGGATCATGCGGTAGCCAACGCCGATGTGGGTCTGGATATAGCGGGGGTGGCTGGGGTCTTCCTCAATTTTTTTGCGCAGCGTTGCCATAAATACGCGCAGGGACGGCGTATCCGATGCGGCCGGGCTGCCCCAGACTTCGTTCAGCAGATAGTTGTGGGTCAGCACTTTGCCGGTGTTCTTGGCCAGCACGCAGATCAGCTTGTACTCAATGGGGGTCAGGTGAATCTCCGTTCCGCCGCGGTACACACAGCCTGCGGCATAGTCAATGCGCAGTTCTCCGTTCTCGTATATGCTGGCCTGGTCACCTGCGCGGGAAGTATCATACCGCACACGGCGCAGCGCCACGCGCAGCCGGGCCAAAAGCTCCTCTACGCTGAACGGCTTGGTCAGGTAATCATCTGCACCGGCATCCAGGGCGGATACTTTGTCGGTATCATCACTGCGGGCCGAAACCACCAGAATGGGCACGTTGCTCCACCCGCGAATCTTGCGGATCACATCAATACCGTCCATATCCGGCAGGCCAAGGTCCAGCAAAATTACATCCGGCCGTGCCGAAGCAGCTTCCAACAGGGCACCGGCTCCGTTCTGTACACGGTGGTACTGATAATTGCGGGTTTCCAGTGTGGTGGAGATCAGCCGTGCAACAGCCGGGTCATCCTCCACCACAAGGATCAGCGGTTTATTCATACAGGGTCACCTCAGTTCGCGGGAGTGTAAAACGGAAGCAGGCACCGTGCGGTGCAGCGTTCTGTACATCGATCACACCGCCATGGGCGGCAACAATGGAACGGCACAAGGCCAGCCCAAGACCCAGCCCGCGGCGGCCATCGCTGCGGGTTTTGCCAAGGGTATAAAACATATCAAACAGCTTATCCCGGCTCTCTTCCGGGATGCCGGGGCCGTTATCCGTTACGCAGATGCGGACAAATTTACCCTCCGGCGCGGCGAAAAGCTCGATGCGGGAATGTTCGGGGGTATATTTGATGGCGTTGTTGATGAGGTTCACCAGCACCTGCTCGATCAGCTGGGCGTCCATATCGGCCATCAGCAGGTCATCCGCCACGTTGGTCACAATGGTGTGGCGGGCGGCGTCATGGTCTAAATGAGCCAGTACATCGTCAAAAATGTCTTGAATCAGCTCCGGCTGAATGCGCAGGTTTACCTGGCCGTTCTCCATCCGGGTGATGGAAAGCAGATTTTCCACCAGATGGTTCAGCCAGTTGGCGTCCTCATAAATTGCGGCAGAAAGCTCCCGGCGCTTTTCCTCGGTCAGCAGGGGATTTTTCTCGGTCAAAATCAGCGCGTTGCCGGAAATGCTTGTCAGCGGGGTGCGCAGGTCATGGCTGATGCTGCGCAGCAGGTTGGCGCGCAGCTGTTCCTGGCGGGCGGCTTCCTCAATTTCGCGCCGGGCGCGGTTGGAGGCTTCTTTTTCCAGCGCCAGGGAACACACATCCAGGATGGATAATGCCAGATTGTGCTCATAGGTGCTGAATTCATGCAGCGCCGGGCAACTGCGGTAATCCGTCTGGCTGGGCGGGGGCAGAATCAGGGTTCCCGGTGCAATGTGCTCCGGTGCGGGGGCAAAGCAGACCGGGCGCTCCAACAGCTTGCCCAGCTGGGTGGCCGTTATCCGCAGAATGGTGTCGGGGTCTTCGGCCCCCAACAGGCTGCGGCTGGCTTCCAGCAGCACCTGCGAAGCGTAGGCTTTGCGCTCGCTTTGGGCGGCCTGTACCTTGATACGCCCCGTCAGCGAGGAGCAGAGCAGCGAAACGCAGAGCATGACCACTGCCGTTACCATGTCGTCTGACCGGATGCGGAACTGCATAAAAGGGTCAATGAACATATAGTTGACCAGCATCACCGAGAACAGCGAAGCCACAACGCCGTACACCAACCCCGATGTAAAGACGTTGATATACATGACGCCCAGGATATAGGTCAGGATATAGTTGGAAGAAACAAAATCCAGCCGGAAAAATACCCAGCTTGTCAGCGTACACAGCGCAAGGACCAATGCGGTCAGGGCGCAGTCCCGCAGCCAAAGCAGGGCAGGTTCGCGTTGCGGCATGGGTGCAGGCTCCTTTCCACTACAGGGCAGGGAATGCGGCAAGGCGGCCCAGCACTGTATTTATCCTATTATAACATATTGCCGAACTCTTTGATACAAACGGAATAATCTTTATATAAATTTAATGCGGACCTGCCCTATCCGCGGCAGCCCCGGCACTTTTTTGCACGCTGGGCGGGGCATTGGTTGAAATCAGGCCGCAAATCGGTTATACTATTTTGTAATAATTGGATTGTTCTGCCCTGCGGGCGGTATTGCCATATAAAAAGGAGTGTTTTTACAATGTCCCATACCGTTATGGTGACCGGTGCCGATGGCTTTATCGGCAGCCATCTGGCCGAAGAGCTGGTAAAAAGCGGCGAGAAAGTGCGTGCTTTCTGCCTGTATAACTCGTTTGGTTCCCTGGGCTGGATCGATACCCTGCCCCCGGAAATCCGCAATGAAATGGATATCTTTATGGGCGATGTGCGTGACCCCAACGGCGTGCGTACTGCCATGCGCGGGCAGGAACGCGTGTTCCATCTGGCTGCCCTGATTGCCATTCCGTTCAGCTACCACAGCCCGGACAGCTATGTGGATACCAACATCAAGGGCACCCTGAACGTGCTGAACGCCGCCCGTGAGCTGGGCACCCAGCGCGTGATGGTTACTTCCACCAGCGAAGTATACGGCACCGCCCAGTATGTGCCCATTGACGAGCATCACCCGTTCCAGGGCCAGAGCCCCTACTCTGCCACCAAGATCGGCGCGGACCGCCTGGCTGAAAGCTTTTACCGCAGCTTTGACCTGCCGGTTTCCATTGTGCGTCCCTTCAACACCTATGGCCCGCGCCAGAGCGGCCGCGCCATCATCCCCACCATCATCACCCAGCTGCTGGCCGGCCAGCAGGAGATCAAGCTAGGCAGCCTGACCCCCACCCGCGACTTTAACTATGTTAAGGATACCGCCCACGGCTTTATGGCTATTGCGGACTGCGATGCCGCCATTGGCCAGGAAATCAACATTGCCACCGGCGTGGAACATTCCATCGGCGATTTGGCCAATGAGCTGATTGCCCAGATCAACCCCAGCGCCAGGATCGTCTGCGAAGCCGAGCGCCTGCGCCCCGAAAAGAGCGAGGTCAACCGCCTGCTGGGCGATGCCACCAAGCTGCGCACCCTGACCGATTGGAAACCGCAGTATACCTTTGAACAGGGCCTTGCCGAAACCATTGAGTTCCTGCGCGGCAACCTGGACCAGTACAAGGTCGGCCAGTACATTCTGTAAGGGCGGTTGTAAGGAAGTTTTATGCCAATAAAATTACAAAAGCTGCCCGCCGCTGTGCGGTGGGGGCTGGCTGTGCTGTGCGCCGCCGTGTGCGGCGTGCTGTGGGCCTATTACTGGCGGGTGTTCTTTGGGCTGGATAACCGTGTGTCCCCCCTGGTGGTTACACTGGGGTGTGCGGCCTTTCTGGAAGTATGTCTGCTGGCCGGGTATTGTGTGCGGCGGTTTGCAAAAGGATTTGCGGCAAAAGGGGCCGTGTGCATCTTTTTGTGCGGGCTGCTGTTTGCATTTGCCAACCCGCCGCTGCAAACGCCGGACGAAGCCGACCATTACCTGCGCACCTATGCCATCTCCACTGGGCACTTTGATTTTGATGCTTCCCGCACCTACCCGGACGATGTGGCATACCTGCTGGAAGCATTCCCCGGTGCATGGGTGAATGCGCATACCTCTGCCGGTGTGGGCACCGACCCCGATACCGGGGCGAAAAAAGCCTATAACACCGCGGGCTATGCCCTGAAGCAATACGGCAAGGACGGCGCAGTGCAGAGCATGGCGGATAGCTTTGCCCTGTACCTGGCGCACGATGTGCGGGATTCTGTGCCGGACCCGGTCAGCGAGCCGGTCAGCTTTCTGGTCATTCCATTCCTGCCGGGTGCGGTTGGTATGGCGTTGGCACGCCTGCTGGGCTTTGGCGCGTTGGGCTGCCTGTATGGCGGGCGCATCGTCAACCTGCTGGCCTACACGCTGTTGTGCGCGTTGGCGCTGGCCAAAGCGGAGCGTTACCGCCCGGCCTTTGCGGCCATTATGCTGCTGCCGATGTCGCTTTTTATGGGGGCATCACTGAGCTATGATGCAACCCTGCTGGGCTGCTATTACCTGATGCTTGCCCTACTGACCCGCAAGGAGTGGAACACCCAAACGGCGGGCATTTACACCGCCGCCTGCATCTTTGTCAATATCGCTAAACCGTACCTGAACCTTTTGTGGGTGCTGCCTATCTTTTTGGTGGCAAAACGGGAATGGCACGCCAAGGGACGCCGCCCGCTGTGGGCGCTGGGCGGCTTTGGCGGTGCTATGGCCGTTACCCTGCTGACGGAATGGTACGGAACGGCGTTCCGCTATAACTATCCCATCATTGAGCGCCAGGGCGGCAGCACGGTAAACGGCGGTGAACAGCTGGCCTTTGTGCTGCGCAACCCTCTGCGGACCATTGCCGCGTTCTGGGGGACCCTGGGAGAGAATGATTTCTTTATTGGGCAGCTTGGCCTGTTCGGCTGGAAGGACCTGCCCATCAGCTTTTTGAACCTGACCGGCCCGCTGGTGCTGCTGTTGGCCGCCCTTCTGGCTGCTGCGCAGCCAAAACGCGCCGATGCGTTCCCCACCCGCCGCCGCGTGGGCGGGACGGCGCTGCTGGCGCTGGTGTACGCCGCCGGTGCCATGGCAGCCATGTATATCACCTATACCCCGGTGGGCATGGTGCGCATTGTGGGGCTGCAGGCGCGGTATTTCCTCTGCGTCTGGCTGGCATTGCTGCCCGCCCTGGCCGTACTGCTGCGCAAAACCATCCGCCCCGCCATCACGGAAGAAAAGGCCGAAGCGGCCATCACCCCGCTGTGCGCCTGCTATGCCGTTTTTGGCGCTGTGCTGCTCTTCCAGCACTACTTTGTGGGGCCGGTGTACGTCGTATACGCGTGAGCTGGCTTACGCGTATACGAGAGAATAGTTAAAAGAATAGAGAATAGTTAAAAGAATAAAGAATAATGGCGGTGTGCCTGCGGCACGATCAAATCTGCGGTTTTTCGCGGCTTTTGCGTGATAGTCTGCGAATATAGAATCAGCCTTTATATGCTACCTTGCCCCAATTTTCTAACCCGCCCACCGGGCGGCGGTCCACCAACATGATTCTCTATTATTTTTTAATTTCAATCCGGGAGGTGCTGTACCGTGCAGATTGTATTCGGCCTGCTGTTTTTGCTGTTCTTCTCCGCATGCTGTCTGTGCGTGGCGGCATGCACCCGGTTCGATGCTGCCCTGCTGCCGCTGCCCGCTTTGTGCGGGTCGGCCGTGGTGCTGTATCTGCTTTCCCTGCTGGGGCTTTTGCAGTTCGGCCATTTTATCATCATGGCGGTCTGGCTGGCCGGCGGGGTCTATTTTGGGGTGCGTGCCGGGTGGCGGGCTATCCGGCGGGCGCTGTTCAGCCCCGGCTTTTTGCTTTTTGTGGGCGGCAGCTGCTTTTTGTGGGTGCTGTTTGCTTTGCAGCAGCCCATGTTTACCCAGTGGGATGAATTTACCGCCTGGGGCCTGGCCCCCAAGATGGTGGCGGAGCGCGCTGCGCTGTATGTGGCGGATCCCATCAACCTGACGGCGAGCTTTACCTACCCGGCAACCAGCCTGGTTTCCTATCTCTTCCAGCGCGTACCGGGCCAGTTTTATGAATGGCAGTGCCTGGCCGGGCTGGATATTTTGTTCCTGGCCTGCATTGCCCCGGCGGCAGCCATGCCGCGCAAAAACTGGGCGGGTGCTGTGTTGGTATTTGCTGCGGGCTTTCTTCTGCCGTTCTTTTTCAGCGTGGTTCCGGCGGGCACCCCATCCACCATTTACGCCAACGCCATGGCGGATACCCCCCTGGCGCTGCTGTTTGGCGGAACCCTGTGCCTGTATGCCGCGGCGGGCGGGCGCAAAACCGGCTTTTTTGCCTGTGCCATGCCACTTGCCGTGCTGACCATGACCAAAGATATCGGTTTTGCCTATGCCTTGATCGTTACGTTCCTGATCGGGCTGGATCAGCTGTTCGGTACGCCGCACCCGGATACAAAGCCTGCCCGTATTTTCGGCGTATCGCTGGCAAAATGCAGTATTCTGGCGGTGGTGGTGCTGGCGGTGTTTATCAGCTGGAACCGCTATACCGCCGCCGTGACCCCAACCGAAACCACTGGGGCCAGCGTGGGCAGCGCGGGCCTGAGCTATGGTGCTGTGCTGACCGGCGGCATCAAGCAGCTGCTGGGCATTGGGCGCGAAGAACGCTTTGCCCAGATCATGCAGAGCATGGGCCAGGCATTTTTGTACCGCCGCGTCTGTTTGCTGGGCGCGCCTATCATGGCCGTCAGCTGCATTCTGCTGCTGTTCACGGCGGCCTTTGTGGCAGCGCCTGCCGGTGCCGCACGCCGCCGCACCGTGGTTGGCTTTGTGGGCGGGGCGTTCTGCTTTGCCGCGCTGTATCTCTTCCACCTGATTTTGTACTTCTACAATTTCTCCGAGGCCGAAGGCTCCGCCTTGAAGGACTATGAGCGTTATATCGCGCCCTACCTGCAGGGGTGGATGCTGTACGGCTTCTGTGTGCTGGGCTTTGCGGTGGGGCAGGGCAGCGGCGCGGCGCAGCGGCTGGGCCGTGCGGCGCTGGGGCTGGCCGCTGCGGCAGTGCTGGGTATTTTTGCCTGGCGCGGTGTGCCCGCAGCCGGGTTCTGGACCAACGCCGACAGCCTGTACACCCTGCGCCGCGATGTAAAGAACCGCGCTGAAGCAATGAACACCGTGCTGGACTGGCCGGACCGCGTGCTGGTCATCAGTCAGGGCGATGATGCCACCCGCTGGTACTACTACAAGTATGAGCTGACCGCCAAGGTGGTCAACGGCTATGGCGGTACCTGGTGGGGCAACGATGATTATTCCAGCCGGTGGGACTCCGACTTTATGAACCTGGTGGAAAGCCTGAACTGGACCTTGTATGACTTTGAGGCGGTCTGCACCGCAGACTCTCTGACCGCCTATATGGAAGAAAAGCAGATCGACTACCTGCTGATCGACCGCGCGGACGACTATCTGGAGCGGGAGTTCAGCAGCCGGTTCGAAGGCGGGCTGAAAGCGAATATGCCCGCAACCCTCTACCGGTTTGAAGGCCGCAGCAAGCCTATCGCCTTTACCCCGGTGGCTGTGGCAGAAAGCGGGGTGGTACAATGAAAGATAAACGCCCAACCAAGCGTTTTGCCGCCCCCGCCCGTGCGGGCCGCCCGCTGCGCCCCCAGCAGCTGCTGATATTGGCATATGCCGCCGCTGTTATTGTGTGGCTGGTGTACGTGCTGGTGGGCAGCGCTGTGATGCTGAACCATAAAGCAGACGGCACTATGGTGACCCGCACCCTGACGGCGGATGACCTGGAATTTGAAAGCTTTGTCAATTATGATGACGATGAATGGCATACCGCGCCGGTGGATGAACCCGGCTGGTATCTTTCCACCGACAACGACCCGCACATCATCTGGCGGGGCGAAGCCTGGCTGGAAACGGTGGAGCTGGACGCCGTGCACTACCTGCCGCCCGGCAGCGTAGCATTGTATTACCTGCGCCCCGGCCAGACCGAGTACAGCGAGACCCAGAAAGTTTTTGCCCGCGTGAGCGGCGAAAATCAGTATACCTTTGGCCTGGGCGGCCTTACCGTGACCGGGCTGCGCATTGACCCGGACAGTGTGGGCGGCGTGCCTACCCGGCTGGACGGCGTGGCGCTCAACCCGGTGCAGCCGTGGTACCTGCGCTTTGTGCCAAACGGCGGCCAATGGCTGCTGCTGTTGTTTGCTCCGGCCGTGGGGGCTGCGTTTGCCTGCCTTGCCGTTGATGTTTTCCGCAAAAAGTAAAAAGAGCCCTGTGGGGCGGTGCGCCCATGGCTTGGGGGCACACCCGCAGGGCTTTTATGTTGTATAAAATGGTGATTCTATGGAGCTGCTTTGCATCTTTGCCGCGCTGGCGGTGCTGTTTTTGTTCTGCGCGTTCCTAACGCTCAAATGTAACCTGCATGCTGCGCTGGCCCCGCTGACCGCGCTGGGCATTGCCGTTGCCTGGCTGACGGCTGCGGGCATGGCAAACCTGCTGCTGCCCGGCACTGTGCTGCTGTGGGCGGTGTTTGTGGGCAGCGGCGTGTGGGCGCTGGTGCCCCACAAAGGCCAGCGCCCGGCCTACCGCCGCCTGGTTACACCGGGGGCGGTGCTGTTCTGGGGCATGGCGCTGGCATTTGCGGTGTACTTTTTCATCCGCCAGCCGCTGGCAACCAAGTATGATGAACTCAGCCTGTGGGCTACCGCCGTAAAGGTGACCAAGGCGGATAACCGCCTGTATGCCCTGGCTACCCTTGGAACCCCCTGGCCCCAGACCCAGAACCCCGGCCTGCCGCTGCTCTCCTACTTCTTCCAGTTTTTGGGCCATTATGCAGACTGGAAGATCTATGTGGCGTATGATGTGCTGGCCGCCGCCGTGTTTGCCGCGGTGCTGGGCGGGCTGAACTTCCGCCAGTACCGCATTGCGGTGCCGCTGGCAGCAATCTGCTGGTTTGCCCCCTGGTTTTTGACGGTGTATAACCATACGATCTATCTGGATACCACTTATATGACCGCCTATGGCGATGTGCCCGCGGGCCTTGCACTGGGCGGCGCTGTGGCGCTGTGGCTGGCGCTGCGCAAAACCGGCGGCCCCAAGTGGGCCGTACTGCCGGTACTGGCGCTGGCGGCCAACATCAAGGCCAACACCTTTGTGCTGTCCCTGGTGGCGGCGGGGCTGATGGCTGTGGATGCCTGGCTGTTTGCGGAGCACCCCTTCAAAAAGGGCCTTGCCCGCCGCACCGGCTTTGCCATTGCCTGCTTTGCCGCGCCCATGCTGATCTATTATTTCTGGAACATCCGCTATGTGGGCATTCTGGTTGCCAAAAGTGCCAGCGAGGGCGGCACCGGCGAAACCAGCGCCCCCTTGTCCGCTGTGGTCATCAACGGCATCAAGATTTTGCTGGGCCAGCCGGTGGAGGGCTTTTACGCTGAGCGCCAGAGCCAGTTCACCCAAGCCATGGCCGATATGGGCCACCAGTTCTGGACTTCGGATGGTCGGCTGAGCATGATCGGCCAGGGCCGCAATGTTGTGGTGCTGATTCTGCTGGTGTTCTTGGTGGCGGCCATCTGCGCCAGAGGCCGCCAGCTCAAGCTGCGCATTGGCTGCATCGGGGTGCTGTCCCTTGCATGCTTTGTGGGGTATAACCTCATGCTGGCGCTCAGCTATGGCTTTATTTTCAAGCCGGATCAGGCCGTGGGGCTGGTGGATTATAACCGCTATATCTATACTTACTATATCGGCTGGTTCTTTATGGCGCTGGCCTGCTGGAGCACCGCCCTGCAAACCGCGGATGGCGAACAGAAAGCCCCGGCCCGCCGCTGGATTGCCCTGTCGGGCCAGGCCGGTGTTCTGCTGATGGCCGCCGCCATGCTGGTGCGGGTGAACGGCATGATCCTGCCGCAGCTTTCGGTGCTGGGCTTCTCGGATGGCGAATTCGCCGACCGCAAGACCGCCCGCGCCGAAGCTGACTGGCTGTGCAGCGATTACCTGAACGAAAACGACCGCGTGTTTTTTGTCAGCCAGGGGGATAACGGCGAACACTGGTTCTCTGCCGTGTTTGATTTTTACCCCGTCCTAGTGGATTACTCCGGCGTGGGGGCCACGCAGGAGGGCGGCGGCGGAACCTTCGGCCTGCCGGAGCTGGAACCGCAGGAGGAGGGCGTGAAGCAGCGCTACTACCACCCCTACACCGCTGAACGCCTGGATGAAACCGTGCGTGCCAACGGCTGTACGGTGCTTTACCTGCAAAAGATCGACGATATCTTTGTGCAGAGCTATCAGAACCTGTTTACCGACCACCTGGCCGCTGCGCAGGCGGGGCATACCCTGCTCTACCGCGTAACGGATGCCGGGTATGAGCCGGTCACAATGCAGATGAGCAAGGAGGCGGCCCAATGAAAGAGATGACATGGAAAAGCCGCCTGAACCGACTGTTTGCCCATCGCTTTGCCTTGCCGGTGCTGTGCTGGTGCGCGGCGCTGGTGTTCTGGCTGGTGCAGGGTGCGGTGGCCTTTGCGGGGGACAGCTCCGCCAAGGCAAAAGGCACCCTGACTGAAACCTCGATCCCCATTGAAAGCTGGCAGCTGGCCGAGCTGACCTGGGGGGAGCCGGGGGAGAACAGCGCACCCCAGGGCCAGCTGACTACCACAGGCGGCGACCCGCAGATGATTTTGGAGGATGTATCCGGCCGCGTGGTGCGTACCGTGAGCTACAACGTGGAGTTTGACGGCGATTCCCGCGAAATGTGCCTGTATTACACCACAAAAACGGAGGAGCCCTACAGCCAGGACCGCCGCGTCTTCCCCAAAGTGCTGGCAGACGGCACCTATGTGTACACCCTGCCGCGCACCCAAATCGTGGCACTGCGGCTGGATCCCTGCAGCCCCGATGAAAACAAGACCGTGGGCCTGACCTTTACTCCGCAAAGCATTACCCTGAACGCCGCCAGCACCCTGCCCGGCGGGGCAGATTACTTTATCCCCACCTGGTACCAGCTGTTCGGCCTGATCGTGTACCCCGCCCTTGCCGCCGCCGCATTGGATTGGCTGTGGGCCGTGGGCAGACAGCTTGCCAAAAAGAAACAATAACCCGACAATAGCCTGATACAACAAAGCACCGTGCCGCAAGCAGGAGAACCCCCTGCATGGCGGCACGGTGTTTGTTGTTGGTATGGGTGAAATCAGCAAAAGGCATCCCCCAGCCGAGAGCGAATGTATTCCAGGAACGCGGCAGATGCTGGGGCATATTGCCATCGGGTAGTGCTGTCCTGGGCATTGTTCCCGGCCATGGTGGCCACCGGCACCGACAGGATCTTCGCCAACCTGTTCTGGATGGGGGTGATGATCTGGAGGAAATGAAAAGCGGGCTAAGCAGCCAAAAAGGAATCACAATGTTGAGAATCTTGAATGACACAACAAAAAAGCACCGGACAAGAATTTGTCTGGTGCTTTTTGGTGCGCCCGCGGGAATT
>OOCZ01002091.1_pt1 | contig 11266 bp, 11 predicted proteins | sample 1671631 | NCBI WGS metagenome assembly OOCZ01 (sample SAMN06348176, study PRJEB24527) | human gut metagenome | reverse complement strand
GTCCAGTTCCATATATTATTCCTCCTTGTTCATTTTTCTAAGTTTGTCTTTGATCCGGCTGATTTTGGTAGCGACGTTTGTTACCGTCAGGCCGGTGATTTCAGCAATTTCCTCGTAGCTTTTTTCTTCAAGATAAAGCAGAATAATAGACTTCTCCAACGGGCCCAGACGGTTAATCATCCGGTAGAGCTGCTTTAGCATGGCTTGTGTTTCGTCCGATTCTTCCATTCGGTCGGAGTCCTGGCTTAGAGTCACGATTTCGGGAATGTTCTTTTCTTTGCGAATAAAGCTAATACAAGTATTCAGTGCGATGCGGTAAATCCATGTGGATACTTTACACTCTCTCCGGAATTTGGGGTAGGCTCTCCACAAATTGAGCACGACGTCCTGATACAGGTCGTTAAGGGTAGCATTCGGCGTCGTGTACAGATAGCACACTTTATATATGACGCGTTCATACTCCCGTATCACGGACAAGAACTCCTGTTCTACATTCTCCATCGTCTGTTTCTTGCTTCTTGAATTGCTTTTGCACTGTTAGTCGCAAAGGTAATTAGAAAATCACAAGGGTGTGATTAGATTTTAATCATTTAGTATTCCTTTTAGGCTATTTGGCTGTTGAAATTGCTTTTTTGGCTAAATATTATAAAAAAAGGGTTTGATTATTCTAAAGGAGTGCATTATCTTTGCAAGGATACTATTAACAACAATATAAGAGAACGATGATGAAATATTTTATTGGAGTGTGCTGTGCAATGCTGCTGGGCTTGTCGGCATGTGGTGATATTGATAGCCCGGAGTTTCCGCCTTCTGAGGTTAAGAGTGAAGTAAAAGAGGCGGTGGATTTTTCATATACTGAACTGGAAAATTTAGAATCTACTCATGGTATGCATCTTAATTACCATAATAGAGTGTATGTGTTGTCAGCTGATATAGTGCTGGATTCTCCTTATCAGTCATTCGGGCATATTGAATACTTTATATCTCCTGATAAAGACAATTTGACGGACAAGGCTTTGTTGTCATATAGCTTCGATTATGACAATGTATATAGTGTCTATCCCGAGTATTATTATGGTTGGCAAAGTACTACAGCTATTTGGTATTTTGATCATTCTGATTGGCAGGCCGGTACCTATTATTATCGTGCGGTTGCTTATAGTAACAGTTGGGGTAGTGGTCCCGGTATCCTTCATGACTGTTTGCAGCAAGATGGTAGGCAAGCTACTTTGGATGATCTTAAGTCCTTTACGATTCCTACGAAATACCTTCCTTATGCAGATTTAGGATATGCTAATGAGAATGAAGTATCAGTTTACTTTGGGGTGGATGGATTTGAAGGAAGAATTAAAGAGGTTGGAGTTTGCTATTCCGATGTAAATCAACTCCCTACCATTGCTGATAAAAAGTATGTTTCTGAGTCGGCTGACGGTATGCATTTTATTGGTCCTCTTCTACAGAAGGCTTATTATATGCGTCCTTTTGTAGTAACGAAAGATAATGATACAATCTATGGATATGTTCAACGGATTCAATACTCAAGATAAGCAAAGATGAAAAAACTGATTATAACCATGCTCATGACGATTGCCGGACTGACAACCCTCATGGCACAGCAGACGCACGATATAAAAGGTGTGGTAACAGACAAGAGAAATGAACCGATAGTAGGTGCTTTGGTCACCGCAGAAGGTACCGACATCAGTTCTATAACCGATATCGACGGTAAATTCCTGTTGCGGGACGTACCTGTTGATGCTAAGAAAGTGATCGTAGAGTCAATCGGTATGGAGACTACCGATGCAAAGATTGATCGGCCGATAATGATGGCTGCTCGCCCGAAGCGTCTCTCGCTGGTAGTGGAAGCCGGAATGGACTGGAGCCGTTATACGGCAGAGGGCTCTGATAGCAAAAACGGTTATCACTTTGGTGTAGGTATGGAAGTGCGTATGTCTAAGCGTTGGGCATTTCGTCCGATGGTGCAACTGGCCAATCGGGGCGCGGAATATAATTTCACGGAAGGATCATACTCTTATAAAGAGACCTGGAATCCGTTGATGCTGGATGTACCGTTTAATTTTCTGGTACGTTATGACCTGGCTCGTAATATGAGTTTGGTACTTTCTTTCGGTCCGGTATTTTCATGGGGACTTAGCGGTAAAGTGAAAGTTTCAGAAACGGGTAAGGAAGATGCTGAATATGACATTTATAGTAAAGATTATGAGAGTAGCTGGGGAAATTATAAGCATGCATTGCTGCATCCGCTCGGGTTCGGTATGACTTATGGCATAGGTGTGGAATATAAGAAGCTTATGATAAACGTTTCCGGTAAGAATATGGGAATTATTGCGGAGGATGAAGGACCGGGAGATGTGAAGGAACATAACTTTGTGCTGGGTGCCAGTGTTTCATACCGTTTCTGATCCTATTTATCAAATGTTGAATTTATAAAGAATACTATATATAATGAAACGAATAATTATATTAGCAATTATAGGCCTCTGCATATCAGGAGCATCTATGGCGCAGGGACAAAAACTGAAAGGCAGACTTATTGATAAGGATCATTATCCGGTGAAGAATGCCAAAGTAACCGTAAACTTCTGATAAGGATGGTAATTTTTTCATTGAAGATGTACCGTTGTACCTTGATTCTATTCAGGTGGAGAAAGGCCGGAAAGACATCACCGTTAACACACCTATGAAGATTTCGATGGGGCGATTGGTTATAGATAAGCGTTTTTCCTGGTTTGTGAAGGCAGGTGTAGGTGTTAGTCGCTTTTTGGGTGCTGACGAGACGAAAGATAAAGTGTCTTTTCATGTCGGGGGAGGTGTAGACATTAAAATGGCCAAGCATTGGTCTTTCCAGCCGGCAGCTTACATTTTACTGAAGATATGTGTATCCGATACCTGGTATTGCGCACCGTGAAATGGAGGGCAATACCTGGTATTATAGTGATGAAATTACCAACTATAAATTGACGTATCTGGAAATTCCTTTGCTGTTTGCTTATAAGTTCCGTTTAAGTTCCTCGATGAACTGGGTAATTGCTGCCGGCCCTTATGTAGATTGCGGTATTAATGGGGATATTCGTGATGTGAGAAAACTTTATAATTCCAGCCCGGATGGCTATGGCTCTCAGTATACATACGAAACAGAAGAATCTGAACGCTTCACCGGTGGAGCAGCTTATATTATGGGGGTAGAAGGACGCCATTTCACATTCGGTCTAACCGGACGTACAGGTTGGACTTCATGGCGTAGGAGTGAAGGATTTACGAATCTGGAGTTTGAAATAGGATATAAATTCTAAATAGAACACTTGCGGTTGCATCAGCTTACACTTGCGGCTGCGTTGTCTTACACTTGTATAAGTGTGAGCTGACGCAGCCGCAAGCATATAATAACGCAACTATAAGCTGATGTTATTCTTTTTAATAGGGAGAAAGTTAGAGATTGGCCGCCAAAAACTTTCTTACTTCATTAATTGGCATTCTTCTGCGTCGTGCATAATCTTCCAATTGATCATTTCCAATCTTGCCTACTGCAAAATATCGTGCGGCAGGATGTGCCAGCATTAATCCGCAAACAGTGGCGTGTGGACGCATAGCACCGTTTTCTGTAAGCGTAATGCCTATTTGCTCCATATGAAGCAATTCATTCAACAGAAAGTTGACAGACTGATCGGGCAGAGAAGGGTAACCGACGGCAGGACGTATGCCTTGGAATTTTTCCTTTAATAACTCGGGGATGGAAAGATTCTCATCCTTTGCGTACCCCCAGGCAACTTTACGCACGTATTCATGCATTTTTTCGGTAGCGGCTTCAGCAAGCCGGTCGGCAAGTGTCTGTACCAACATACGTTTGTAGGGATCCTCCTCATAGAGTAGTTCAACTTCTCCGTCACAGGAAGCTGCAAAAATACCTACCGTATCAGGTGTACCGGAAGCAAGAGGGCGGACAAAATCGCTGAGGCAGAGAAAAGGACTGCCATCCGGATGGGGGATCTGTTGGCGGAGTAAAGGAAAGCGTGTGCCGTCCAGCAGTAAATTATCCCCATCGGCATTAGCCTTGCAAAGACGGAAAATGGTGTGTACATGGTAAGTCTCATCCAGCTGGTTAAGCATTCGGTTAGCTTCTTTAAGTAGCTGCATTGCCTCAGCGGCTTTGGTACGATCCTCTTCAGAAAAAGTCGTAAGCCAGGAAGCACGGCAGGCATCGCAGCCATGGATATCCGCAATAGTGGCGAAGCGGGGCTGAAATCCCCACGCATGAAAGAAGTATATCCAGTTGATGTATGGAGTAACGTCATGAATAGCGTACGTCAACACCTTATCCGCAGGGCTGTTCATCATTTATCTTTGTAATCGAATCTCAATTCTTCGCCACGGTAAGTATCATCTACTTGTCCGTCACTGTATATCAGGTGTCCGTTAGCAAATGTTCTTTCTACTTTCCAGCGGAAAGAATTACCTTCCAGCGGGCTCCATCCGCACTTGCTGAGAATATTCTCAGAGTTGACTTCCCAACGGTCTCCGTGGCTGACAAGTACAAGGTCGGCCTTATAGCCTTCGCGGACATAACCGCGATCACAGATACCATATATCTGGGCAGGAGCATGGCACATTTTCTCTACAATGGTTTCAATAGAGAAAATTCCTTTTTCTGCCAGTTCGAGCATGCTGACCAGAGAGAATTGAATCATCGGCATACCTGACATGGCTTTTAGTGCGCCACCTTCCTTTTCACTGAGCAGGTGGGGCGCATGATCGGTAGCAATCACATCAATCACGCCGGTATTGACGGCATTCCGTAAAGCATCACGATCAGCTTGTTTCTTTATGGAAGGATTGCACTTGATACGTGTTCCCAGTTCTTTATAATCCTGTTGGCGGTATAACAGATGTGCAACACAGGCTTCGGCTGTAATGTGCTTTTCTTCCAGCGGTATATCACTGAACAATTGCAGTTCTTTGGCTGTAGAGACGTGAAGCACATGCAGACGTGCACCCGCTAAGCTTGCCATGCGTACCGCAAGTTCTGTTGAGGCGTAGCAGGCGGCTGAAGAACGTATGTTGGGGTGCTTGCTGATGGGAACTTCCGGTGCATCACTGAACATCTTCTTATAGTATTCAGTGTTTTTTTTGATGATTTCCTGGCTTTCGCAATGAGTAGCAATCAACATATCTGTTCCATTGAATATATTGAGCAGACTGTTTGTTTTGTCTACCAGCATATTTCCGGTACTGGAACCCATGAAAAGTTTGATGCCACATACACGATGTTTGTCCAGCTGGTTGAATTCCGTATAGTTATTATTAGTGGCTCCGAAGTAGCAGGAGTGGTTAACAATACACTTCTCATTCAGCAAATCAAACTTTTGTTCGAGCGCACTAAGGGTGGTAGTCAGAGGGTTGGTGTTCGGCATATCCATGATGGAAGTGACACCACCTGCGGCGGCTGCACGACTTTCGGTGAGAATATCCGCTTTGTGGGTTAATCCCGGATCGCGGAAGTGTACATGGTCGTCGATAACACCCGGCAACAGGCAACAGCCGGTAGCGTCTATGGTTTCATCACAAGGGACAGAGAGCTTTTTCCCATAGGTAAGCACTTCGGCAATACGGTCGCCTTCAATCACTACGGAACCTTGTACAGAGCGTCCCTCGTTCACTATTGTTGCGTTATGTATCAGTGTTCTTTTCATCTTCACTAATCATTTATCATTAATCACTAATTGTTTTTTACTGCTTGCGGGTATTTATGGAACCAACTATGCATTTTCAGTTTGATAACACCAAAAACGGCCTCTCCAAAGATACTGCTGTTCATTTTTGAGGTACCCAGTTCCCGGTTGATAAAGATAACCGGTACTTCCACAATCTTGAAACCGCATTTGTAAGCAGTGAATTTCATTTCTATCTGGAAGGCATAACCTTTGAAGCGGATACCATCCAGATCGATTGTCTGCAATACCTCACGACGGTAGCACTTAAAGCCGGCGGTCGTATCATGTATCGGCAGTCCGGTGATGAGGCGTACATACTTGGAGGCAAAATAGGACATCAATACCCGTCCCATAGGCCAATTCACTACATTGACGCCACTGACGTAGCGTGAACCGATAGAGACATCGGCACCTTCTTCGGCGCAGGCTTTGTACAGGCGTGGCAGGTCAGCGGGGTTGTGGCTGAAATCGGCATCCATTTCAAAGATGTATTCATAATTATGTTCCAGCGACCATTTGAAGCCTACGATATAGGCAGTACCCAGTCCCAGTTTGCCTTTGCGTTCTATCATGAACAAACGTTCGGGAAACTCTTGCTGAAGGGTCTTGACTATGTTGGCAGTGCCATCAGGCGAGCCATCTTCTATAATCAGGATATGGAATACTTTTTCCAGGGCGAAAACGGCACGGATGATGTTCTCGATGTTTTCCCGTTCGTTGTATGTAGGAATGATAACGATGCTGTCCGATGTCTGCATATTCATAAAAGGAGGTTCTAAATTGGGAACAAAGTTAAGTGTTTTCTATCACATACGAATAAAACTAAGGATTATTTAGTAATTTTGCGCCCGTTATGATGACTATTACCGAGCTACAACAACGATATGCCGCCCATCCCAATGTGGAAGCTATGAGTGGTTTACTGAAGAATCCGTCTGTCCGCACTCTTTTCTGTGGTGGACTATGTGCTTCTGCTGCTTCACTGTTTTCGTCCGTGCTGGTGCAGCGTGGAGAATTTCCTTTTGTTTTTATTCTGGGCGATCTGGAAGAGGCGGGATATTTCTACCATGACCTTACGCAGGTGCTGGGGACAGATAAAGTCTTGTTTTTCCCTTCTTCATTTCGCAGGGCAATAAAATACGGACAGAAAGATGCTGCGAATGAAATACTTCGTACAGAAGTGTTGAGTCGCTTGCAGAAAGGTGAAGAAGGACTTTGTGTGGTGACATATCCTGATGCATTGGCCGAAAAGGTCGTTTCCCGGAAAGAATTGGGGGATAAAACCCTGAAACTGCATTCGGGGGAGAATGTGGATACGAACTTCATCATGGAAGTATTGCGTAGCTATGGCTTCGAGTATGTAGATTATGTGTATGAACCGGGACAATATGCCGTACGTGGTAGCATTATCGATGTGTTTTCTTTTTCCTCCGAGTTTCCGTACCGTATTGACTTCTTCGGGGATGAAGTGGAAAGTATCCGCACGTTTGAGGTGGAGACACAGCTCTCCAAGGAAAAGAAAGATAGCATTGTAATTGTCCCCGATTTAAGCCGCAGTCTGGAGCAGGGTGGTGCGAGTGGCATGGTTTCGTTTCTGGATTTTCTGTCGGCGGATACCGTACTGGCAATGCGTGATTTACTTTGGTTGCGTGAGCGCATTCAAACAGTGCATGATGAAACACTGACTCCACAGGCAATTGCTGCCCGCGAAGCAGAAGAAAGTGGCTGTATAACCTTAGATGGCAAGCTGATTGACGGAAGCGAGTTTACACTCCGTGCATTGGATTTCCGTCGTATGGAATTTGGTAATAAACCGACAGGTACACCGGATGCTACGATTACTTTTGATACGTCTGCACAGCCTATTTTCCGCAAGAACTTTGATATGGTGGCTGAGAGTTTCAAAGAATATATGGAGAAGGGATATGCGTTGTACATCTGTAGCGACAGCATGAAACAAACTGACCGTATTCGTGCCATCTTTGAAGACAGGGGGGATCAGATTGCATTTACGGCCGTGGAACGTACGTTGCATGAAGGGTTTGCCGATAATGCCTTGCGGCTTTGTATCTTTACGGATCATCAATTATTCGACCGTTTTCATAAATATAATCTGAAGAGTGATAAAGCACGTAGCGGTAAGGTGGCTCTAAGCTTGAAAGAGCTGAACCAGTTTACTCCGGGAGATTATGTCGTACATACCGATCATGGAGTAGGGCGTTTTTCAGGGCTGGTGCGTATTCCTAACGGAGATACGACACAAGAAGTGATGAAACTGGTCTATCAGAATGAAGACGTGGTGTTTGTTTCCATTCATTCATTGCATAAAGTATCTAAGTATAAAGGTAAGGATGGTGAAGCTCCTCGCCTGAATAAGTTAGGTACCGGTGCCTGGGAAAAACTGAAAGAGCGCACCAAAACTAAGATTAAGGATATTGCACGCGATCTTATCAGGTTATATTCTCAGCGTCGGGAGGAAAAAGGATTCCAGTTTAGTGTGGACAGTTTCCTGCAGCGGGAGTTGGAAGCATCGTTTATCTATGAAGATACGCCTGATCAGAGTAAGGCTACGGCGGATGTAAAAGCAGATATGGAAAGTAATCGCCCGATGGACCGTTTGGTTTGTGGAGACGTTGGTTTCGGTAAAACGGAAGTGGCAGTCCGTGCAGCTTTTAAGGCAGTGGCGGATAATAAGCAGGTGGCTGTTCTGGTACCTACGACAGTGCTGGCTTACCAGCATTTTCAGACGTTCAAGGATCGTTTGAAAGATTTCCCTTGCAAGGTGGAATATTTAAGCCGTGCTCGCACGGCAGCGCAGGCAAAAGCTGTTATAAAAGGTTTGGCTGCCGGAGATGTGAATATACTGATCGGTACACATCGTATTTTAGGTAAAGATATACAATTCAAGGACTTGGGATTACTGATTATTGATGAAGAGCAGAAATTCGGGGTATCTGTAAAAGAGAAACTGCGCCAGCTGAAAGTGAATGTAGATACCTTGACTATGACGGCTACACCTATTCCCCGCACATTGCAATTCTCATTGATAGGGGCACGTGACCTGAGTGTGATACAGACACCTCCGCCCAACCGTTATCCTATTCAGACTGAAGTGCATACCTTTAACGAGGAAGTGATTGCTGATGCCATCAACTTTGAAATGAGTCGTAACGGACAGGTGTTCCTTGTGAATAACCGTATTTCCAATTTGCCCGAATTGAAAGCAATGATTGAGCGGCACATTCCGGATTGCAGAATAGCTATCGGACATGGGCAGATGGAACCGACAGAACTGGAAAAGATAATCTTTGGCTTTGTCAATTATGACTATGATGTATTGATAGCTACTACCATTATAGAAAGTGGTATTGATATTCCAAATGCTAATACTATTATTATCAATCAGGCACAGAACTTTGGTTTAAGTGATCTTCACCAGATGCGCGGCCGCGTGGGAAGAAGCAATAAGAAAGCTTTCTGTTATTTGCTGGCACCTCCTCTTTCTTCTTTGACTCCTGAGGCGAGACGTCGTTTGCAGGCTATTGAGAACTTCAGCGATTTGGGTAGTGGAATTCATATTGCCATGCAGGACCTCGATATTCGTGGTGCAGGCAATATGTTGGGGGCAGAACAAAGTGGTTTCATTGCCGATCTTGGTTATGAAACTTATCAGAAGATATTAACGGAAGCTGTTCACGAGTTGAAGACTGATGAGTTTGCCGATCTCTATGCTGAAGAGTTGAAAGCCGAAGGTGGTGTCATTAGTGGCGAACAATTTGTTGATGAATGTCAGGTAGAAAGTGATCTGGAACTGTTGCTTCCCGCTACATACGTCACGGGTAGTAGTGAGCGTATGTTACTTTACCGCGAGTTGGATAGTCTGACATTGGATAAAGATGTAGAGGCTTTCCGTAACCGGCTTATCGACCGTTTTGGTCCTGTTCCGTCAGAAACGGAAGAGTTACTGCGTATTGTGCCGTTGCGTCGTCTTGCTGCCCGCCTTGGTGCGGAAAAGGTTTTTCTTAAAGGTGGGCGTATGTCGCTATTCTTTATTTCCAATCCGGAAAGTCCCTATTATCAGAGTCAGGCATTCGGTAAAGTTATTGCATATATGATGAAGTATACTCGTCGCTGCGATTTGCGCGAACAGAATACTCGTCGTAGTATGCTGGTGAAGGATGTGAAGAATGTGGAAACGGCAGTTGGTGTTTTGCAGGAGATTGTGGCGATGCAGGTGGAAGAGGGATAGTTTTCTGATAGCTATCGTCCAAATTGTATCGCAAATCCCAGATTAAAGAATGTAACATTGTTTTTAAACCAACTGTGGTCTATTCCGTCATCATAATCGTATGGATTGGAAAGCCGTGCGTCGGGGTTTGCAAACCAGTCGGCTGTGAGTATATCTGCACGAAACACTCCTGATAATTTCTTGGTAATGTAGAACTCGTAACCCATGCCGAATGACAGTCCGCAATAGCCTCTCTGAAAAGATATTCCGTTTCGTTCACCTCGTTGGTAAGTACGTTCCTGATAGTTCATGTAGCCTATGCCGAATGAAAGAAATGCTCCTTGATTTCCCTCACTCCACAAGTAGCGGTAAGTAATATTGGGGTGTATATAATGGAGGTGCATTTTATCCGGTAGACGAGCTACCCGTAAGTAATCATACTGAAGCCCTAGGGCAAAGTTGGGCATGAAGTAGTAGCGCCCTTCTGTCATCAGGTTGTATCCCGCACGGTCGCCATTTTTACTGAAAAAGTCATTACGGTTTCCTTCTACACGCGGCAATGTTACTCCGCCACCCAGTGAGATACTGAAGTTTTGCGGTAGGTTATCTTGTGCTTGCAAGGTCGTGCTTGCATAACTCAAAAAGATAGTGAAGAGAATAAAGAGTCGTTTCATCATTGTTAGATTAATATTTATCGTTTTCCATATAGTTTGTCTATCAAATCAATCCGTCCGATACGGCGTAGTTCGTTGATGATGTTCTTTCGTTCTTCCGGTTTATACCAGAAAAAGAATTGGCGTTGCGCTAACTTTTCACGTGGTGTTTTAGCACTGAATACAGGCTCCAATGTGTATGGATGGTAGCCGGTATACCAAGCTTCAGTGGCTACGGTCATAGGGGTAGGGGTAAAGTCTTGCACCTGTTCCAGATGAAAATCAAGGCGTTTGGTGATAACAGCCAGTTCTGCCATGTCCTCTTCCTTACAGCCGGGATGACTGGAAATGAAATAAGGAATCAGCTGTTGTCGCAATCCTTCTTCGCGGTTGATACGATCGAATATTTTCTTGAATTCCTGGAACTGCCCGAACGAGGGTTTGCGCATGATACTCAATACCCGGTCACTGGTATGTTCCGGAGCTACTTTAAGACGACCGCTGACGTGGCGGGCTATTAACTCGCGGGTATATTCAGCAGTGCTTTTATTAGTTGCCGGATCTTTGCTTTGATGCAAGAGTAAGTCGTAGCGTACACCACTACCGATGAAACTCTTTTTGATACCGGGTAAAGTATCTACCGCATGATAAATATC
>OOCZ01002078.1_pt1 | contig 11324 bp, 10 predicted proteins | sample 1671631 | NCBI WGS metagenome assembly OOCZ01 (sample SAMN06348176, study PRJEB24527) | human gut metagenome | reverse complement strand
TTACTATATTTGAAAATATTGTAAAAAGTCGTTGAATTTTTTAATGTTATGATTTATAATACTAACTAATCTTTTATATAATGGGGGAATATAGGTGAGTCCGATTTTATTAGAATTAGTGCCTGACAGAAGTGCTACTTTCACATCTACGGTAGTTATCGCCGGTGCCGGAATAGTATTTCTGATGCTTATGCTTTTAATTATTATTTTCTATGCATTTGGAAAGATAGTTTCAAGTGCCGAAGCTAAGGCTAAAAAAGGAAAAACCAAAAAAATAACAAAGAGTGAACATAAGCTTCCTACTCCTGCACCTGCACCAAAGGCAGTTGCAAGCAATGCAAATGCACCGCAGGTTGAAGCAGGTATCAGCGGCGAAGTAGTTGCGGCAATTGCGGCTGCGATTGCTGTAAGCGAAGGCGAGGGTGCTGTTGTTAAATCAATACGCAAGGTCAATGTTGTAAATGTAAAAGGCAGAAACCCGTGGGCAAACGCTGCTGTTTATGATAATACAAGACCGTTTTAGGAGGCAGTAAATTATGGAAATTTTACAGGGTGTTTGGGAAGTAATTGTCAGCATCTTCACAAACTCAGGTTATGCTTATTTCTTTACTGCTGACGGCGGATATAAAAATGCAATTATGCTTCTTGTAGCATTTGTATTTCTTTATTTAGGTATTAAAAAAGGTTTTGAACCGCTTCTTATGGTTCCTATTGCATTCGGTATGCTCCTTGCGAATATACCGGAAGCGAACTTGGCAGTTCAGTATCACGACCTTGCAGGCTTTAGGGATTTGCTTGCAGGCAGAGGTGAATTTGTAGGCTGCACACCGGGTCTTATGGACTTCCTTTATTTCGGTGTAAAAGCCGGTATTTACCCACCGCTTATCTTCCTTGGTATCGGTGCTATGACTGACTTTGCTCCGCTTATTGCAAATCCAAGTTCATTTATCCTCGGCGCTGCTGCACAGCTTGGTATCTTCTTTACCTATGTAGGTGCTATTCTTTTGGGCTTTGCACCAAACGAAGCAGGTTCAATCGCTATCATCGGCGGTGCTGACGGCCCTACTGCTATTTTCGTAACTTCCCAGCTTGCACCGTATATGCTCGGTACAATTGCTGTGGCGGCATATTCATATATGGCTCTCGTGCCTGTAATTCAGCCACCTATTATGAGAGCACTTACCACAAAGAAGGAAAGAAGCGTTGTTATGGGTGGTTTAAGACCTGTATCAAAGCTTGAAAAAATACTTTTCCCTATTATGGTAACTGTTATTGTTTCACTTCTTCTTCCTGATGCTGCATCACTTGTAGGTATGCTTATGCTCGGTAACCTTCTTAAAGAGAGCGGACAGACAGAGCGTATTGCAAAAGCAGCTCAGAATGAGCTTATGAATATTGTAACAATCTTCCTCGGTATTTCTGTTGGTGCTACAACTTCAGCAGGCAGCTTCCTTAACCTTAATACAATCAAAATTGTTGTTCTCGGTCTTGTTGCTTTCTGCCTTGGTACAGCAGGCGGTACTTTATTCGGTAAGATTATGTATGTTGCTACAAAAGGCAAGGTTAACCCACTTATCGGTTCAGCAGGTGTATCGGCAGTTCCAATGGCTGCCCGTGTATCACAAAAAGAAGGCCAAAGGGAAAATCCTTCAAACTTCCTTCTTATGCACGCTATGGGCCCGAATGTATCAGGTGTTATTGGTTCTGCTGTTGCAGCAGGTATCTTGCTTACACTTCTTAAGTGATAAAATAGTTTTGAAAATAATAAATCAGGGTGGCAGATTTGTCACCCTTTTTTATGACTTATAGGAAAGGATAAACTTATGGCTTTAAACGAAATGCAGCAGCTTGCTGTTGATACAACCGAAGGTCCGCTTTTAATTTTAGCCGGCGCAGGTTCAGGCAAAACTACCGTTCTTGTAAACAGGGTGGAGCATATTATTTCTTCCCGCCTTGCAACTCCTTGGCAAGTGCTTGCCATCACCTTTACCAACAAAGCCGCAGGTGAACTGCGTGAAAGGCTTGTAAATGCAATCGGTGATGAGGCTAATGATATATGGGCATATACTTTTCATAGCTGCTGTTCAAGGATATTAAGGCGATTCGGCGAAAGAATAGGTTATACAAATCATTTTACGATTTATGATACCGATGATTCAAGGCGAGTTATGAAGCAGTGCCAAAAGCAACTTGGTATAGAGGACAAGCTTATTAACCATAAATCCATTTTAGCTGAAATAAGCAGGGCAAAAGACAGCCTGATTTCACCTGATGAATATAAGCAAACCTCACAAAATGATTTTAGAAAAAGCAAAATTGCCGAATGTTACGAAATGTATCAAAAAGAGCTTAAAAAATCCGACGCAATGGATTTTGATGATATTATTTTCAATACTGTTAAGCTTCTTGAAGAAAATGAAGATGTGCGTGACCTTTACCAAACTCAATTTAAGTATGTAATGGTGGATGAATATCAGGATACAAACCACGCGCAGTATGTTTTAACTTCGCTTCTTGCCGATAAGTATAAAAATATCTGTGTAGTAGGTGATGATGACCAGAGTATATATCGTTTTCGCGGTGCTACTATTGAAAATATACTTTCATTTGAAAATCATTACAAGGGTGCAAAGGTAATCAGGCTTGAAGAGAATTACCGTTCAACCCAAAATATACTTGACGGTGCAAATGCTGTAATTTCACATAATAAAAACCGTAAAGGCAAAACTTTGTTTACCCGTTCAGGTTCGGGTGATAAAATTGTATATAAAACGGTTATGAGCGAATCTGAAGAATCACAGTACATAATTGATGAAATCATCAAAAATGTTGATAACGGAATGAAATATTCCGACCACGCAATTCTTTACAGAATGAATGCGCAGTCGCGTAACCTTGAAGTTATGCTTACAAAAAGCGGTATTTCACACAGAATTATCGGCGGTCACCGCTTCTTTGACAGAAAAGAAATTAAAGATATTGTATCATATTTGGCAGTTATCAATAATCCGAGTGACAATGTAAGGCTTCAAAGAATTATAAATGTGCCAAAGCGTGCAATAGGGGATACAATGTTTGCAAATGTGCTTGAAATTGCCGCAGGCCTCGGTATGTCCGCATTTGAAGTATGTGAAAGAGCGGATGAATTTCAAAAAACATCACGAAGTGCATCAAAGCTTATGGGCTTCACAAAAATGATTAGGGATTTTCAAGAATGTATTGAAGACGGAATGGGCCTTAATGATTTGCTCCAAGAAGTTTTGGAAAAAACGAAGTATCTTGATTTTCTTCACGAGGATATTGAAACATATGATGACAGGGTTAACAATATCAAGGAACTTTCATCAATGTTTATTAAGTATGAAGAAGAGAGCGAAGACGCTAATCTTTCTGAATTTCTTGAAGATGTTGCCCTTATTTCCGATATTGATTCATATAACGAAGATGAAGACGCAGTAGTTTTAATGACTCTTCACTCGGCAAAGGGGCTTGAATTCCCGGTTGTGTTTATTCCGGGTATGGAAGAGGGAATATTCCCAGGCAACCAATCAATGTTCAGTGAAGAAGATTTGGAAGAAGAACGCCGCCTTGCATATGTAGGTATTACAAGAGCAAAGAAAAAGCTTTACCTCATATCTTCACAGCAGCGTATGCTCTACGGTCAAACTTCACGCAATATGCCGTCAAGATTTTTGAGGGAAATTCCGTCATCTGTTATTGATGACCAATCTGTTGTGGCAAGAAGAAGTACCGGTTTCACTTCTGCTCACTCCGGTTTTTCATCGGGCGCAAGGGGCGGTTCTTCATATACATCTTCAAGCAAAATCGGCTCTGCAAGGCAATCATCAAACAGCGCTCATAAATTCGGCCAGGCAGGCAATGCCGCTCAAAAGAGCAATGTTGATTACAAAGTGGGCGATACCGTCAGCCACAAATCATTCGGTACGGGTACAATTCTTACCATTACCCCAATGGGCGGCGATATGCTGTTGGAAGTTGCGTTTGATAAAGCCGGAACTAAAAAGATGATGGCAAACTACGCAAGACTTGAAAAGAAATAGGCAAAAAAATAACATCAGTCGTTAAAATGCGACTGATGTTATTTTTTTATCAGCATATTCTCGGTAATCCCTCACCGAAAAGGGTGGTGAATGCCCGCACTTCTTCATTTACAGGTATTTTTTCTTCTTCTGTCTGCAAATTCTGTGTGATGCTTATGGTAATCTTTCATATATCCGCAAGCATAAACTGTTATAAGAGTACCGACAACGGAAACAATAAGAATTAGTGCTAAATCAGTCATTTTTGCCCCTCTTGTTATATATATAATTAAATGCGAATATATCATATAAGGTATTGTTATAATAATAACACTTTAAATCTGTAAGGTTAACTTAAATTAGTGGAATAAGCATATATTTTACAGAAAAAATTGTTTACTTTTAATCAATTTGCACGAAAAAAATATATTATATAAAATATGTTGCAATTTATGACTTTTTGTACTATATTAGTAAGAGTTAAAGGGATTAAAAGATTTAAGGCTGATGGGTGCTTTAAGGACGGAGATTATGGAAAAAAGAATAAAATTTTTCTCAGCTATTACAATTTTTATGATTATAGTTGCTACTATAACAGCACTCTTTGTTACCGACGCCAAAGATTTGGCTTCGGTTAAAAATGTAAAAATGGTTCATAACAGCGAAAATTCGATTTCGCTTACTTGGAAAGAGGTTAAAAAAGCCGACGGATATTATATTTACAACCTCGACAGTGATACTAACAAATATGTTAAAATCGGCACAAGCAAGGGCGAAAATAATTGCAAATATGACATTAAAGATATTCCTTCTGCAAGTATTTATAAAGTTAAAGTCTTAGCTTATCGCTCATTTATGAAAAAAGAGTATTTGAGCGGCAAAGCCAAAGAGTATACATTTTATTCAAATCCGAGCAAGCCGATTTTAAGTGTATTTTCGGGTGGCAAAGGCGTTCTTTCAATGGAATGGAACGATTTGGATAATTTGGCAGGATATGATATTCAGTATTCAAAAAACAAAGAGTTTACGGAATATAAAAATGAAATGATTAAAGACGGGCAAACCCGTAATTTTTCCGTAAATGATTTGGCAGTCGGCGATATTTATTATGCAAGAGTAAGGGCATATATGACCGTGAATCGCAAAACGATTTACAGCAAGTGGAGCGATGTAGGGGAAGCTACTATTTATGATAAAGATATAAATATCGGCAAGGTTGACCCTAGCAAGCCTATGATTGCATTTTCGTTTGATGATGGGCCGGCGTACGATTATAAAAATTCAAATTCAACAGAGCGCATTTTAGATGTACTCGAAAAATATAATGCACGCGCCACTTTCTTTATGGTGGGGGAGAGAGTAAACAGCGAAACAAAGCATTTGCTTGACAGGGAAATACAAAACGGCTGTGAGCTTGGAAACCACACATATGCGCACAATCATTACGGTTCGCAGGTAACTGCAAGGGATATTTCAAGGGCAAGTAAGCAAATAGAAAAAATCAGCGGCAGAGCGCCTACAATGTTCAGATGTCCCGGCGGAATTATAACTCCAACAATCAGAGAAGAGTGCAAAAAAGAGGGTATGGCACTTGCATATTGGTCAGTCGATACAGAAGATTGGCGTTCAAAAGATAAAGATAAAATTTATAAAAACATTATTAAATATGCATACGACGGTTCAATTGTATTGATGCACGATATTTACCCGTCAACAGCAGACGCGGTTGAAAAAGTTGTGCCTGAGCTTATAGCAAAAGGGTATCAAATCGTTACCGTAAGTGAACTTATTGCGGCTAAAACAGGAGAAAATCCAAAGCCGGGAAATCAGTATGTTGATTACAAAACAATAAATAATAATACGCATTAAGAAAAACAGCGTTGGAGATTTTGATTTCTCCAACGCTGTTTTATTATTTATAATACTGCTCTTAAAAATTGCTGAAGTCTTGGGTCTTTAGGCGCACCGAAGATTTCACTCGGCGGTGCTTGCTCAACAATGTATCCGCCGTCCATAAAGATTACTTTATCGGCAACTTCCCTTGCAAATCCCATTTCGTGAGTAACAACTACCATTGTCATTCCCTCATCTGCAAGGTCTTTCATAACCTGCAATACTTCGCCTACCATTTCAGGGTCAAGTGCAGATGTAGGCTCATCAAAAAGCATAACCTTTGGGTTCATTGCAAGTGAGCGAACAATTGCCGCCCTTTGCTTTTGACCGCCTGAAATTTGAGATGGGTAGGCATTTGCTTTATCTGCCAGGCCTACTCTTTCCAAAAGCTCCAAAGCCTTTGCGTTTGCCTGCTCTTTAGTCATAATTTTAAGCTGAACAGGTGCAAGAGTAATATTTTCAAGTATGGTTTTATTATTGAAAAGATTAAAATGCTGAAAAACCATACCCATATGCTCGCGCACTTTATTTATATCACACTTTTTATCGGTAATAAGCTGACCGTCAAAGTAAATTTCACCATCAGTTGGTGTTTCAAGCAAATTAAGGCACCTTAAAAATGTACTTTTGCCTGAACCTGACGGACCGATAATAACTATTTTTTCGCCTTGCTTGATTTCATAATCAATGCCTTTAAGCACTTCATTATCACCAAAGCTTTTCTTTAAATTCTTAACGGTAATCACTTTTTCTCAAACTCCTTTCCATAATTTTGATAAGAGTAGAAATAACAAGTACCATTATAATGTAAATAACAGCCATTACAAGATAAGGAACCATAAAGTCATATGTGTTAGAACCGATACGCTGGAAAGCAAGGTAAAGGTCAGTTGCACCTACGAAGCTGACAACTGAAGTTTCTTTAATAAGAGAAATAAACTCATTACCAAGGGTAGGCAAAATATTTTTAACAGCTTGCGGAATGACAATTTTCATCATTGTTGTGCCATAGCTTAAGCCGACTGAACGGCCGCCTTCCATTTGCCCCGGGTCAACTGAAAGAATACCTGCTCTCATAATTTCTGAAATGTAAGCACCGGAGTTTAAGCCGAATACAATTACAGCAACAGGTACACTCTTTAAATTTATTGAAAGAAGCGGCATAAGCACATAGTAGAACAAAAGAAGCTGAACTACAATAGGCGTACCGCGGAAAAAGCTGACATAGAATTTAGCAAGTCCGTCAAGAAAACGGAGCAATTTATTTGTTTTTGGGACAACTCGAACAGTTGCAATAAGAGTACCGATTATGATACCTATTACAAGGCCGAGTATAGCAATAATAAGTGTGTTTCTTAATCCTTGAAGAACAACGCTGTAACCGCCGTTGTCGCTGAAGAATCTCCAAAACGCCTCAAATTTCTTTTCAAAATTCATTTATTAGTCCTCATCATACAAAATGCCCGTTCAAAAGAACGGGCAAATCTTTTAGTTAATTATGCTACGGCGTTGATAGCGTTTGTGATTGCTGTTGCAGGTGCTGCATCAATGATAACATAGTTTATGCCACCGTTGATTAAGTCCTGAACTGCAAGTGAACCGTTTGCATAGCCCTTCCAAGTAGCATTAAGCTTTTTAAAGCCGAAATCATTGCTTCCTTCAACATAATACTGACCTGTTGTACCGTTTTGACCGCCGATAAGAACTGATTTATCAAAACCTTGAAGAATTTTATCAACATCTTCTTTAGTCTTGCAGTTATCAAATGTTTTATCATCAGCCTTGCAAATAATTTTCTGTGCTGCGTTATAATAAGGATCAGAGAAATCTACCTGCTTAGCTCTTTCTTCTGTTACGGTAAGGCCTGCCATACCGATGTCAGCCTTCTGCTGCTGAACTGAAAGAAGAACAGCATCAAATGCCATATCTACGATTACAAGTTCTTTGCCGAGCTTGTCAGCAAGAAGCTTTGCGATTTCCATATCAATACCGTAGAACTTGTCACCCTCTTTGTATTCAAATGGGGCAAATTCAGCGTTTGTTGCAACAACAAGCTGGTCTTTAGAATTATCCTGCTTAGCTGATGTAACTGCTACCGGCTCACCGTCACCGAAGAAATGATTGCTGATTTCTTCAAGTTCGCCGTTTGACTTCATTTCTTTAAGAAGTTCGTTACATTTTTCTTTGAGTTCAGGCTGCTTTTTGTCAACACCGAAAGCGTATTCTTCGCTTGAAAGTTCAATGTCAACAACTTTAACCTTTGCTGCTGATGTGGCTGGTTCATCTGCTTTCTTGTCATTATTGCCGTTTGATGAGCAGCCTGCAAATACAGCAACTACTATCATAAGTGCAGCAAGAACAACAGCAGAAATCTTTTTAGTTAATTTCATCTTTTTTTCCTCCGTATTTTATTTTTATAACATAAATAAAGACACGGTTAAATCTAACCGTGTCAATAATTTATCACAATATCAGCATAAAGTCAATATTTTATGAATAATAACTGTATAATTATACAATAAATTTATATAATCAGTCGGAATTTGCAAGCCATTCATATTCAGGTACATAAATTCTTGTCTTATCCCAAGGGTCCCCGTCAAGATGACGAATGAGCCATACATAATACATTTCATATCCCGGTGCGGTAACCTGCTGGTGTGCATTGCCGCCCCTTATGCAAAGGCAAGAACCGTTTTCTGTTTTGTAAGGAGTGTTGCCCTCAAAGCCTGCACCGAATCCTTCTGGGTGGTCAAATTGGTAATAGTAAAGCTCCGGCTGTGGATGATAGTGCGGCGGATAGCTTGACCAACGGCCAGGTTGGTTAAACACTTCGCCCATAACCATATTTGATTGCGGAGCATTATCAAGGTCAAACATAGTTGATACAATTCTGTGGCCTGTACCGTTCCATTGGCCTTTACCGAATTCTTGGTAAAGGCAGTTATCGGGATTATAAAATTCACTTTTCCAAGTTTTTTCATTATCAGTCATTTGAACGAGAATTTCGCTTTCTTCATTAGCTGTTACGCTTGCTTTAACCTGCTTGCAAAAATGAACTGCATAAGGCTTTTTTTCAAATGGGTTTTTTCTTTTGCAACGCTCGTCAATCTCATTTCCGACTTTAAATGTGACATCGCCTGAAAGAAGCAAAATGGCACATTCGTTATTCTCCTCAATTATTTCAAGTGTTTCGCCCTTTTTTAATTTTTTAACATAAATGTCCATCAGCATTTCGGAGTTAATGCCATTCATTTCGCAAAGCACTTTTTTGCCGTTTTCGTCATATTCGGGTTTAAATAACATAAATATATCTCCTTAAAAATTATTTTTTGTGTTTAAACTTTTTGGTTATTGCAATAAAAATTGAAACGAATGCAGTCACCCCTGCTATTGAAGCCGGAACTATGTATAACTGCTTGTTTTGCTCAAGTGCATTTATGTTTACACCAAGCCTTGTTAAAACGCTTTGTGCATTTGGCTTTGTTGTGGATACTTCAATATGGGTAGCAACAACTTTTCTGCTCTCGGCATTTTCCATAGTTGTTACTTCGCCCACAGCGTCGGTTACAACAAAGTCGCACTGTGCATATAAATCATCATTGGCACATACTACAACTGTTGCAGTACCGTTGCCGATAGCTGTTATATTACCGTTTGCACCGATTTTAATTATTCCCTCTTGGTCGCAAAAATAACCTACTACTGCATTTGTATTTTGCGGCTCAACACTGTATTCAAGTTTAACGGTATCTCCCACCTGCAAATCATATTTTGAAGCGTGAATTTGAAGGTTTGTAAGGGTTGAAGCTTCACTTTGAGCCGGCTGGGCTGTTGTGGAAGTGGTTTCGTTAGTTTGGCTTGAAGCATTTGTTTGTGAAGTGGTTTGCTTCGCACTTTGTGCTTTTTTAGAAGTAGTTTGCTTCGCTTTTGCAGTAACTTTTTTGGTAGTGGTTACTTTTTTGGTTGTAGCCTTTTTAGTTGTGGCCGGCTTTTTTGTGGTTGCCGGTGCATTGCTGCCGGAAGCCGAGGCGTAATTTGGCGAAGCATACCCCATAATTGCACTGATGTTATTATACGGTTTTGAACCTTTTTCTGTATATTCCCTGGCTTTAACTTTGCCGGAGCAGTTACCCTCAACTGTATAAACCGTTTTGCCTGATGTGTAGTTGACTATGCCCACATGGTCGCACGAGCCGCTGCCCGTCCAATCAAAAAATACAAGGTCGCCGCTTTTAGGCGTGTATTTTGAAGGGGAGTAATAGCGTTTTTTATCTTTAAACCAGCTAATCATACTGTTGCAGTTGCCACCGCGCGGAATAATATTTCCGTTTAAAGTTACGCCGTTTGCCTGCCCGACTTGGTTAAAGCACCAAAGTACGAAAGTGGTGCACCAGCCACCCTGATAGCCATACCAATCACCATATTTTGAATATGTTGATGTGCCGGTATATCCCACTTCTGCACTTGCGGTATTTACTACGGCCGACCTAAGCTCATCTTCACTTGCGGCAAATGAAGTTATAGGTAAAAGCGAAGCAAGCAAAAAGCAAATTGCAACTATGACTACATTAAAACTTTTAAATCTTTTATTCATAAAGAAGATACCTCATATGGTATGTAAACATCGAATTCTAAATATAATTATATACATAATATTTAAAATGTCAATTTGAAATTTTATACAATATGTTGAAAAACAGAGCAAAATAGTGTATATTAAATTAGTAATTAAAATTTGAGAGGTGTATTATGGAAAGGCTTAAAGATTGTAATTTGGAGCATTGCACACCGGAGGAAGTAGGTGTAAACAGCAGTGCGATAACAAGTTTTATAGAAGAAATAAATGAAAACAAATTAGGATTGCATAGTTTTACTGTTGTAAGGCACGATAAAGTGTGTGCGCAGGGCTTTTTTAAACCATATAATAAGGATATACCGCATGTTCTTTACTCAATGAGTAAAAGTGTAACCTCAACTGCCATCGGCTTTGCAGTGAGCGAGGGACTTTTAAGCCTTAATGACAGGGTGGTTAAATTCTTTCCTGAATATTTGATGAGCAAGCGCCCTTTTAACAGAATGCTTACAGTCAGAATGTTACTTACTATGCATTCAGATAAGCTTATTACCGTACTTGATGATAAGGGCGGTACGGATTGGGTGCAAAACTTCCTCAATGCACCGTTTCTTCTTCCGCCGAACACAAAGTTTAATTACATAAGTGAAAATACATCTATGCTTTCGGCTATAATTACAAAGATTACGGGTATGAGCGTTATTGATTACCTTTATCCCCGTATTCTTGAACCGCTCGGAATTGAAAAACCGTTTTGGGAATCTGACGGGCAGGGCAACAATGCAGGTGGCTGGGGTCTTTATATGAAAAGTGAA
>OOCZ01002076.1_pt1 | contig 11329 bp, 7 predicted proteins | sample 1671631 | NCBI WGS metagenome assembly OOCZ01 (sample SAMN06348176, study PRJEB24527) | human gut metagenome | reverse complement strand
ACATATTCTGTACTTGCTGCGAATAGGTCATAATCATACTCTCCTTTTGACAAATTGATGCCGTGCGGCAGAAGCTTCTCTCCCCTGCCGCCTTGCATTGACCGGGCTGCGCCGCTCTCTTTTCAGCGCTTCTCCCGGTACTACCACGCACAATTTTATTATAGAGGACGTTGGCCCAATTTGCAAGTCATTTCTGACAAATTTTTCGCAATCTTTTTGCCATTTTCGTTTTTCTGCGCAGGAGCGCAACTTCTCAATTCGGTTTTTTCTGCGGCTCCCGCCGCACCGGCGTGACGGCCCAGATGCAGGCGAAGCCCGCCGCTGCGCCCGCGATGGCGAGGATGTGCCGTCCCTGCTCGAATCCCCAGAAATCAGCGATGCAGGGGAACAAAAGGCTTCCCACGCTCTGGCCCAGCGCCAGAAAGCCGTAGTTCACCCCGGCGTGGGGCAGGCCGAACAGATCGGTGGAGAGGGCGGGCAGCACCGCCGCCAGCGCCGAGTAGCAGAACGTCAGCCCCGCATACACTGCCACGACGGCCCACCCCCGGGCGAACAGGAACGCCGCCGAAAGCCCCAGCGACACGCCGAAGAGGATGAGGTCGGTGGGGCGGCGGCCGATCTTGTCGCTGAGCAGGGGCATCAGCAGCCGTCCGGCCGCACTGCCCACGCTGCCCAGCACCACGGCCCAGAGGGCGGCGCTCTCGTCCAGCCCCCGCTCCATCCCAAGCTTCAGGATGATGGGGCTGAACAGCAGCACCGCCGGGGTGGAAAAGCAGACCGCTCCGGCGCAGAGCCAGTACTGCCGCGTGCCAAGCATCTGCCGGGGCGAGAGGTCGAGGGGCGGCGCGGCCTTGGCCTTTCCCTGCCGGCTGGGCTGAGGCTTTTCGGGCGGCGGGTCGGTCAGCAATGCACTGCCCGCGAGGCAGACCGGCAGGGTCAGCGCACCCAGCGCCCAGAACGCGCCCCGGATGCCCTGCACCGGCCCGAAACCCCGCAGCGCCGTGCGGACAAAGACGGTCAGGAACGCTCCGCTCAACCCCACTGCGCCCCCGATGACGCCGGTGGCGAGGCCCTTCCGGCCCTTGTACCACTTCTGGGCGCAGGACTGGATGGACGGATAGAGGAAGGCTGTGCCGAGCCCTGCCGGGATGCTGAACACCCCGAAAAAAGCACTCCCCTTCTCTGCCGGGAGAGCCGCCGCCGCGAAGAATCCGCCGCAGAGCAGACCTGTCCCCCACAAAGCCGCAAAGCGTGGCCCCTGCTTATCCTGCAGAAAGCCGCCGATGACGCACCCGATACCGAAAAATGCGATGAGCACTCCGAAGGCATAGCCTGCCCCCTGCTCGCTGAGGCCGTATTCCTCCATGACAGGTCTTTGAAACACGCCCCACGCGGCGGGCAGGCCCGTCAATATCTGGATGGCCGCGCCCGCCGCCAGGATGGCCCAGGGTCTTGTTTTCTGCATTTCGTGCATCACCTCAGAGAATAGTGTGTCCTTTTCGATTGACAAAAAGACGGTATTCTTTATAATTAGAAGGGTATTATAAAAATCATCTCTCCTGTTTCGCTGTCGTGTGCCCTGACCCCAGGGCACTTCCGTTTCCGGTTCAAGTGAGCTTGTGCGTCCCGCACAGGCCTTGCCGACACGCCAGTGGCTCCCCCTCTGGGGGAGCTGTCGCGTCAGCGACTGAGAGGGCTATACAGAAAGAGGACTATCTTATGAAAACTCAGGCCTTAAAAGGTATGCGCGACCTTCTGCCCAACGAGCAGACCCTGCGCGACTACATTCAGGGCAAAATTCTCGAGACTTACCGCGCATCCGGCTTCGAGCGCATCTCCACCCCCATGCTGGAGGATATGGAGAACCTCGACAAGTCCGACGGCGGCGATAACCTGAACCTCATCTTCAAGGTGCTCAAGCGCGGCGACAAGCTCACCGCCGCCCTGAACTCCGGCGACCCGAAAGAGCTCTCCGACATGGGCCTGCGCTATGATCTGACCCTGCCCCTGAGCCGCTTCTACGCCGCCAACAAGGACAAGCTCCCCCACCCCTTCAAGGTCATCCAGACCGACCGCGTCTTCCGCGCCGAGCGCCCCCAGAAGGGCCGTCTGCGCGAGTTCGTCCAGTGCGACATCGACATTCTGGGCGACGAGAGCCCCAACGCCGAGGTCGAGCTCATCGACGTGACCACCCGCGCCCTGCTGGGCATCGGCTTCGACGGCTTTACCGTCAACATCAACGACCGCCGCATCCTCCGCGGGATGCTGGAGAGCATGGGCTTTGCCGCTGACACGCTGGATTCCGTCTGCATCACCTTCGACAAGATGGATAAGATCGGTGCCGACGGCGTGAAGGCCGAGCTTCTCGAGAAGCAGCTGCCCGAGAGCGCGGTCAACGCACTGGCCGACTTCATCGCCGCCGGCGAGGTGACGCTGGACGCTGTGGCCGCCCGCTGCGCAGACCCCGCCATCGCCGACGACCTCAAGTACGTCCTCGCTGCTGCCAACGCCATGGCCGCTGGCCGCTATCAGGTGGCCTACTGCCCCAGCCTCGTGCGCGGTCAGGGCTACTACACCGGCATGGTGTTTGAGATCACCTGCCCGCAGTTCAGCGGCGCAGTCGCCGGCGGCGGCCGCTATGACAACATGGTGGGCAAGTTCCTCGGCACTCAGGTGCCGGCAGTCGGCTTCTCCATCGGCTTCGAGCGCGTCTGCGGCATCCTGCTGGAGCAGGGTTATCAGATCCCCGGCGCAAAGCAGAAGATCGCACTGCTCTACGGTAAGGACGCCGACTTCACCGCCGTCCTGAGCAAGGCCGCTGCCCTGCGCGATACCTACAACGTCACCGTCCTGCCTCAGGGCAAGAAGCTCGGCAAGCAGCTGGGCCAGCTGGAAGCCGCAGGCTTTGCCGGTGCCGCCTTCATGGACAAGGACGAGGTAAAGGTCTTTTCCGCTCAGTAAGGGCTGAACAAACCAAAAGCACTGCACTCCCCCAAAAGCGGGCGGGTGCAGTGCTTTTTTGCGTTTATGGCTGCCGGGTCAGCCGGTTTTTTTGGCGTTGGGGTACACCCGCTCCATCCGGGCGTTATCAAAGTGCTCGTCGAGGAAGACGTCCAGCCGGTTCGCCGGGGCGAGGCCGCTGGTGCGGGCGTCGTAACGGGCCAGCGCCAGTGCCGAAAGCCCCATGTTCACGGCCATGAACACCGTCAGCACCACGGTCATCCAGGGCAGGATGTGCTTTTTCAGGTTTGCCATCAGCTTTGCGACGAGGGGGTAGCCGTACCGGATCCAGACCACCGCCGCGATGCCCCAGAAGAAGCAGTAGAGCAGGTTGACACGGCCTCCCAGATTGAACTTGAAGCCGCTGTAGTCCCAGAAGATGACGCCGAACAGCAGCTCACCCACGGCGCTGCAGATATACTCATACGCGCCGCCCATCACGAAGCCGAACAGGAAGATGGAGCGGTCGCTCCGCTCCTCGCTGCCCCGCAGCAGGACCGCCGCCATGACCAGCGCCAGACCCCACACCACGCTGAAGGGTCCCCACACGAGGCTCGAGCGGCTCATCCAGACGCCCGCCGTCACCCGGCAGAACAGCGTCTCCACCACGTCGCCGAGGAAAGCCCCGATGACGAAGAGCCAGACGAGGTCGCCGAAGCTCAGGGCCTTTTCTTTCCGAGCAGCCGGCTCGGGCCGGACGATGGTCGGGTAAGCCCGCTGGATACGCTTTTCCACATGGGCGATGAGCCGCTGACGCAGCTTGGCCGAGTGCTTTTCCAGCTCGAGGTTGAGCTGTTCCAGCCTCGGATGGCTGGCGGCGTACCGGTTGACGGCCAGCGCTGCGCCCAGCTGGTCGAGGACGGCCAGCGTCATCGCCGCCCAGACGCCGATATGCAGCAGCCAGCCCGGCAGCAGGGCGCAGAGCCGCAGCAGCAGGACGTTGCCCCACAGCACGCTTGCCATGCCCAGCAGACCCCAGAGCACCGAGTACTGCAGGCAGACGTAGCCGTCCAGATTGAACTTTTTATCCGAGTAGTCCCACCAGCGGCGGCGGTGCATCCTCTCGAGCAGCTTGGCCGTCACCCACTCCACCACGGTGGCGTTGGCCGCACAGCCGAGGAAGAGGGCCACCGGCGTCGAGCGCAGGTCGGCAAAGCCCACCGCCATCAGCACAGCCGCCGTGCCGTAGACGAAGCAGAACGGGCCGGACGCCACGCCGCGGTTGACGAAAGCGCGGCCCTTGATGGTCGCCACCACCGTCTCGGCTACCCAGCCGAGGAACGAGTAGACCAGATAGAGGACGCAGAGGGTATAAAAATTCAGCTCCATTGCCTGTTTCCTTTCCCATATAAACGGTTATAGGGCTATTGTATGCAGTTTTGGCCGCGTTCGCGCTGACGGAGAGGTCGGACTACAGAGAACTTTCTCTGAGACCCGCGCGTTATCTGATAAAGTTCCAAAATAGCATCGGCACAACGTCCAAAATCAAACTTTATCAAGGTGATAAACTTCGGGTGAGCTGATAAAGTTCGAACTTTATCAATAGGGGGAACTTTATCAAGTTGATAAAGTTCATTTTACAACGTAAGTATGTCTTTAATTTGAAACTTTATCACATGATCTACCTCAGTAGAGCGTATCACTTCATCAGCCCCATCGTCCAGGCCCGGACCAGCAGGCCCAGCAGAACGACGGCCAGCAGCACCACGGTGAGAGCGCGGCTCTGGGTGCGCTGACGCTTCCTGCGGCGGGCCGTGGTCTGCATATTCTGGCGGCTGCGGCTGTTCCGGCCAGAAGCGTTCCGGCTGCGGCCTGATGTCCCCTTCGAGGTCGTGCGGCTTCCGCTGCTCTGGCGCTTGCGGGATGTGCTGCCGCTTTTCTGGGACTTCTGACGGCGGGGCGCTTCGTCCTCAGCCTTCTTCTGAGGCTCGATGGTTTCCGACGCGCCGCAGCGGGACAGAAAGTCCTCCGCCATCCGGTAATACTTCTCGAGGTCGCCGGTGGTCAGGGCCGTTCCCTCATAGCCCGCTTCCAGCTCCTCCATGGCCTCGTTGAACCGGATCGCCGCCTGTGCGGCTGCGGTCCTGTCGGAGGCGTGGGCGGCCTCGTTGCGGGCCATCCGCACCGCGTTGCAGGCGCGGCGGGCTGCTGCCGGGTGGGGCGTATTGCCCAGCAGGTCCAGAGGCCGGGCGGCGTCCTTTTCCGGGTCCAGCAGGATGCGCATACATAGGGTGGTATCCAGCTGCTGCCAGCCGGTGCGGCCATTCAGCTCCGGCAGGCGCTCGTAGTAGTCGGGGCTCTCCTTCTGGCGCTGGGCCAGATGCTTCAGCAGGGCGTCCACGCTGTGAGCGCCGGGCTTTTCCTCCCAGTGCCAGCGCAGCAGCTTCCGGCTGATGTCGTCGCAGGCCGCTTTGATCTCGAACGCGGCCTGCAAAGCTTCGTCAGGCATAACTTCACTTCTCCTTTGTCCAACCTCTCAGTCTGCTCCGCAGACAGCTCCCCTAGTAGGGGAGCCTCTGGCGAAAAGATAAAGCTTTTCCGCCATGCCAAGGCCTCCCCTCGATAGGGGAGGTGGCAGCGCGACAGCGCTGACGGAGAGGTTATTCCTTAAATTAAAAGCGGAGGAAGCCTCTGCCTCCTCCGCCGTACATCCTATTTTACATCATGAACTGAGAATACACGAAGCCGCACAGGGCGATGCCCGCACACACGATGGCGGTGATGGGCGGCACCCAGCGGATGAGCGTCTCAGCGATGCTGTCACGGGGGTCTTCCTCTTCGCAGTCGTCCTCCTCGTCCAGCGGCTTTGCCTGCAGGCGGGACGGCGCGGCGGCGGGAGTCGAGGGTACCACACGGGTGCCGTACTTCTCCACCTCTTCGTCCGGCGCAAAGGACTTGGCCGGGCGCACCGGCTCCGGCTGGCGGGGCAGGACGCGGGTAGCCTCCTGTTCCGGGGCGCGGGTCACCACGCGGGTCGCGTCCATCTCAGCGGCAGGCGCATAGCCGGGCGCAGGCTCCGCCGCCCGGGGCGGGATGATACGGGTGGCTTCCTCCTGCGCTGCACCCACGATGCGGGTAGGCTCCTCCGCAGGCGCAGCGGGGCGTACCGGCTGGGCCGCAGGCTGCGGCTCGGGCTGGCGCACCGGGGCTTCCGGCTGCAGCAGGGTGTTCAGCGCGTTCTGCAAAAGGATGCGGTCGCTGCCGCACTCGGAGCAGTAGACGGTGTCCTCTTCCTTCGGGTGGAAGGCACCGCAGGCGCAGTACCAGCCGTTCTCGAAGACCTGGGGCATGAACTTCATGCCGGTGCGGTTCATCCGGGCTTCGAGGGCCTTCTGCATCTCGACGCTCAGGCGGCGGGGGGCCGGCAGGCGCACCCGCTTGATGCTCTCGAGGTGGACGACCTTCCTGCCGCTGTAGACATTGCGCAGGGTAACGTCCACGCTGGTGATGGCCTTCTGGGTGACAAAGACGGCATCGTCCATGCCGAAGCTCTCGCCGGGCTTTGCGGTAAGGTCACGGTACTCGAACTCGTCCTCACAGAGGATGACGCCGTCCACGCCCTTGCACTTGAAGTGGATCTCCAGTGCCGTCAGGGTCACGCGGGAAATGTTCTTAAAGGTCAGACAGACCGCGTGTTCGCCGCTGACTTCGCCCTTGAGCAGCTCCACGCAGACGAACTGCACCGGGCTGCCCGGGGTGTAATAGTTGGCCCGTGTCCGCGCGACCGGTTCAAAATTTTCCTCCACAACACTCTCCCCTTTCTCTTGGTTTACTGGTTGGCTTCGCCTTCATCCGGCGTTTCGGGGGCCGGGGCTTCCTGCGGGGCGGCATCCACTGCCTCAGCAGCTTCGGCAGGCTCCGCAGCCTCTGCAGTCTCGGCCTGTTCCACAGGCTGGACAGCGGGCTGAGCCTCGGCGGGCTTTGCGTCGGGGTCCTCACGCTGGGGCAGGGTCTCGCCTGCCATCACGGCGTTGAACTCCTTCTCGTTCAGCTTCTCGCGCTCCATCAGGGCCTGTGCCAGCGCATGGAGCTGGTCGATATGCTCCGTCAGGGTGCGGCGGCAGGTCTCGTAGGCCTCGTCGATGATGTCCCGCATCTCGCTGTCGATCTCAGCAGCGGTGGTCTCGCTGTAGCCCTTGCCCTGACCGAGGTCGCGGCCCAGGAAGGTCTCCTCCTGAGAGGTGCCGTAGACCACAGGGCCAAGGCGCTCGGAGAAGCCGTACTTGGTGATCATCTGGCGGGCGATGTTCGTCGCCTGCTGCAGGTCGTTGGACGCACCGGTGGAGATGTCGTCCAGGATAAGCTGCTCGGCTACGCGGCCGCCCAGACTGGACACGATGTCCTCGAACATCTCGCCCTTGGTGACGTAGCTGCGGTCTTTCTCGGGCAGATACATGGTGTAGCCGCCGGCCTGACCGCGGGGGATGATGGTGATCTCATGCACACGGGGGTGGTGCTTGCAGTAGAAGCCCGCCACAGCGTGGCCTGCCTCGTGGTAGGCGGTGAGCTTTTTCTCTTCGGGGGTGACGACCCGGCTCTTCTTCTCGGGGCCGGCCATGACCTTCATGGAAGCCTCTTCGATGTCCTCCATCGTAATGGCCTTGCGGCTGCGGCGTGCAGCCAGCAGAGCGGCCTCGTTGACGAGGTTCTCGAGGTCAGCGCCCGCAAAGCCTGCGGTGCGCTGTGCGATGACCTTGAGGGAGACATCCGGGGCGAGGGGCTTGTTCTTGGTGTGGACTTTCAGGATCTCCTCGCGGCCCTTGACGTCGGGCAGGCCGACGTAGACCTGACGGTCGAAGCGGCCCGGGCGGAGCAGGGCCTTATCGAGGATGTCGGCACGGTTGGTGGCTGCCATGACGATGACGCCGTCGTTGGCCTCGAAGCCGTCCATCTCGACCAGCAGCTGGTTCAGGGTCTGCTCGCGCTCGTCGTGACCGCCGCCGAGACCGGCACCGCGCTGACGGCCCACAGCATCGATCTCATCAATGAAGATGATGCAGGGCATGGTCTTTTTTGCCTTGTCGAAGAGGTCGCGCACACGGGATGCGCCGACGCCGACGTACATCTCGACGAAGTCAGAGCCGGAGATGGAGTAGAACGGCACGCCGGCCTCACCGGCGCAGGCGCGGGCCAGCAGGGTCTTGCCGGTACCCGGAGGGCCGACGAGCAGCACGCCGTGAGGGATGCGTGCGCCCAGAGAGTTGAACTTGTCGGGGCTCTTGAGGAACTCCACGACCTCTTTCAGCTCTTCCTTCTCTTCGTCTTCACCGGCCACATCGGCAAAGGTGGCGGTCTTCTTGTTCTCGTGCTCGTCCTTGACCTTGGCTTTGCCGACATTCATGATGCCGCCGCCACCGCCGACGCCGCCCCGCATCATCGAGAACAGCAAAAAGCCGGTGCAGCCCAGCATCCCCAGATAGAAGATGATCTCCATCCATGGGATGGTCTCCTTGAGGGAGGTGTAGTCGTAGGTCATGGGCGCGTCGGGATTCGCCGCGTCGTAGGACTGGATATACTTGTCCACGTTCTCGATGAAAACGTAGGCGTAGGGCAGCTTGTAGCGGACGGTGACGGTGCCGTCGTCCTCCTGCACTGCGCCGGTGGACTCCGACGAGGAGGAGAACATCCCGCTCAGCAGACCGCCGGTAGACTGCACCGTGCTCTGGGTGGAGGAGACGTCCGGCAGGGGCAGGTCGCCTTCCTTCAGGTTCAGGGTGATGACGCTGGTGTTGCGGTCCAGCGTGAAGGACGTGACCTGATTGTGCTCAAAGTAATGGACGACGGTGGAGTAGCTCATGGTCGAGCCGCTGGTGCTGCCCGACCCGCTGCCCATCACCGACCAGACCATCAGCACGGCGGCCAGCGCCAGTGCGAGGATGAGCGGATTGATACGAGGTCTCTTAGGTTGCAAAAGGATCAACTCCAGTTCTGGTTTTATTTCTTACTTTTCATAGACGCTGGGTTTGAGTACGCCGATGTAGGGCAGGTTGCGGTACTTCTCGTCGTAGTCGAGGCCGTAGCCCACCACGAACTCGTCCGGCACCGCGAAGCCCTCGTAGTCCGGGGCAATGTCGGCCTTGCGGCGGCTGGGCTTGTCGAGGATGGTGCAGATCTTCACCGAGTTCGGGTTGCGCATCTTGAGCATCGGCACGAGGTTCGACAGGGTGATGCCGGTGTCGAGGATGTCCTCCACGATGAGCACGTCCTTGCCGGAGAGGTCGCCGTCCAGATCCTTGATGATCTTGACGAGGCCGGTGCTGGTGGTGTTGCCGCCGCCGTAGCTGGACACCACCATGAAGTCGATGCTGCACGGGATGCTCACGGCGCGCATCAGGTCGGCCATAAAGACCACCGAGCCCTTGAGGATGGAGACGAGGACGAGGTTTTTGCCCTCATAGTCTTTGCTGATCTGAGCGCCCAGCTCAGCCACTTTCGCTTTCAGCTCCTCTTCCGAAACGAGGACCTTCAAAATATCGTCATGCATGCTCATGATTCGATTCCTCCAAAATTTTCTAGTTCCACCTGCAGCAGCTGCCCGGTGTCCGGCCCGGGGGCCAGCCCATCGGCAAAGCCCTCTCCGCAGACCCACAGCACCTGTCTGCCTGCCGCCAGCAGCGGCAGCGTGTCCCGTTCCCGGGGCGGGATGCCCGCCTCGTTCATCCATTTGCGCAGCTCCCGGTCTACCCCCCGCCCGGCCGGACGGAAGCGGTCACCGGGCTGACGGCAACGCAGCCGCAGAACAGGACATATCGAGTTTATTTTAGCATAATCTGCCTGATTTTTTAAGTCTTTTTTATGAACACCCTGTGTTTTTTCTTCAAAACAGGCCGAAACCACCCGGATATGCAGCGTTCTGCCGCCGGGCAGCGGATAATCGCCGCCCTCCGGCAGAGATACTTCAAATTTCAGGCAGTCCGCTTTTTCGCCCTGCCGGCGGGTGTTTTGATCGGCTTCCTCCCGCCAGAGCACGCCGTCCCGGGCGCAGAAGCGGACGGCGTCGGTGAGCTGCACCGCGCCGCTGCCCTTTTCCACAAGGTCGGCCAGCAGGCGGATATATTTTTCCTCCGCGTCCCGCACCGGCTCCACAAGGCTGTGGAGGGCCATGTCGAGGATGAGCGGGTCAGTCTGCCGCAAAGGCTCTGACAGCCACACGGGCTGGCCGCTGCGCAGGGCGTATCCCGCCCCGCCGGGCAGGCTTTTTGCGTCCGCTGCCCGGGCCGAAGCCAGCAGCGCATCCGCCTGCCGGGCGAAGTATTCGTCCGCCTTGGCAGCTTTCTCACAGAAGCGGGCCAGATTGCGCTCGGCGGCGCTGTTGACCCCGCAGAGGGCGGGCAGTGCGCCGTGGCGCAGACGGTTGCGGGCGTAGTCGTCGGCGTCGTTGGTCTCGTCGGTGACCCAGCGTTCACCGCAGGCGCGGCAGACGGCCTCGGTGTCGGCCCTCGTCAGGCAGAGCAGAGGCCGCAGATAGCCCGGGCGGCTGGGCCGGATGCCCGCCGCGCCGTGGAGGCCGGTGCCTCTGGCCAGCCGGAACAGCAGCGTTTCGGCCTGGTCACTCCCAGTATGGGCAGTTGCGACGGCATCTATCCCGTCGGCCAGCACCCTCTCAAAGCAGGCATACCGCAGGCGGCGCGCCCAGTCCTCCCCTGCCCGGGGCTTTCCTGCCTCGGCTTCCAGCTCAGCGGCATGGAACACCCGCAGCGGCAGGCCCAGCCGGGCGCAGACCTCCCGGACGAAGGCTTCGTCCCGGTCCGCTGTCTCCCCCCGCAGGCCGTGGTTGACGTGGCAGACCGTGAGGTCGATGCCCCTTTCCTCGGCCAGCGGGCGGATGAGGCAGAGCAGGGCCATGCTGTCGGCCCCGCCCGAAACAGCCAGCGCGAGATGCTTTTTGCCGTCCAGCAGCTTTTCCCGGGCGCAGAAGCCGCGCACCGTCTGTAAGATCTCTTCGTAGTTCATCAGCGTTTGAAGTCCACATCCATAAAGCGGGTGTGGGCGCCGTCCCAGCCCAGCGGCACCGTGCTGGTCTCGCCGTGACGGTTCTTTGCCACGATGCACTCGGCGGTGTCGGCGTCCACCTCCGCGCCGTCGGGGTTCTGGCTGGCGTAGTAGGAGTCGCGGTACAGGAAGAGGACGCAGTCGGCGTCCTGCTCGATGGAGCCGGAGTCACGCAGGTCCGACAGCTGGGGGCGGTGGCTGGAGTTGTTGCCCTGCTTTTCCACCGCACGGGACAGCTGGCTCAGAGCGATGATCGGCACATTCATCTCTTTGGCCATAATTTTGAGGTTTCGGGTGATGGAGCTGATCTCCTGCACGCGGTTCTCGCTGCGCTGGC
>OOCZ01002068.1_pt1 | contig 11373 bp, 9 predicted proteins | sample 1671631 | NCBI WGS metagenome assembly OOCZ01 (sample SAMN06348176, study PRJEB24527) | human gut metagenome | reverse complement strand
TTGTCCATGGCATCGGCGTGCTTGTTGGCAATGCTGTTGAACAGCCACCCGCTGGCAGGCTGGGGCTTGCCCTCCATCATGGGGTTCTGGTAGTTCTTCCAATGTCCCATCCGGAACCACAGCTCGTTGTCCACAATGCGTTTGTCCAGCGCGGCCTTTCCGGCCTTGTATTTCTGTAAAATGGCAGTGGCTTCGGCCACTTCTTCTACCCCGATGGGGGGCTTTTCATCGATCATTGCTTACTCCTTTCTTGTTAGCTTCCTCACCCTCTCAGTCTCGCTCCGCTCGCCCACAGCCGGGTTGCGGCTCCCAGCGTCTGCTTCACTCTGTTCGCATCCTTGCTGGCCGCTGCCCCAACAACTCCTCCCTCAATCCGCCGCTGGCGGCGGTCGTCGTCGTTGCTCCCAAAGTGGGAGCTTCTGACGAAACTGCAAACTTTACAATAACTGCCAAGGCCTCGCCCTTCGGGAGAGGTGGCAGCGCGCCAGCGCTGACGGAGAGGGTGAGCCGCCTATACCCTGTAAAATCTCGCCCTCCTGTGCAGCTCCAGCGGGTCGTCCCCCACCGGAGGCTGCACGGTCTGCCGGGGTGGGGAGATGGGATTTTCCATCAGCACATAGCGGCACTCGTCATAGATATGGTCCTCCTGCCGGGTGTCGATGTCCTCCACATTGCTCTCGTCATAGACCAGGTTCGGGAGGGTGCGGATAAAGTGCCTGCAGGTGCTGAACACCTGAAACATGGGCCGCCCCTCCCCATCGAACGCCAGCCGGTAGTGGAACTGCATCTTGCCCGCCAGCCGGGTGTGGTCACCGGGGACCCAGTGGAGAAAATGGGGGCCTCGCTCCATCATGGCGGCAATGCTCTCGCCCCGGCTCTCATCAAAGATAGCGGGGTCAGCCACCCCCAGAATGGTGCGGCCCTTGAGCATCGGGTCGTTCTGCTCTGCCTCCCGGATCCGCCTTGCCTGTTCCACCGGATCGATGCGCAGGCCCTCGTTGGGGCGGCCCGTGCAGCCGTACAGCTCCTTGATGCGGTAAAGCCTGCCCTCCTCATCCGCCGCGTACCACCCCACCGAGAACGGCTTCGAGAAACCGAAATCGTACCCCCGGTAGATCTTCCAGTGTCTGGGGATGGCAAAGGGCGCAATGACATGGGTCCAGCGCTGGTCCTGATAATGCCCCGGGTCGTTCCGCCACTCGGTGAACACCTGCCCGCTGAAGCTGTCCCAGCTGCCATAGAGCAGGGCCTGCTTTTCTGCCTCGGGCAGGCTTGCCAGACTGGCAAGGTAGTCCGGGTCATTTTCCAGCAGGGCGGGGTTGTCGAACACGCTGGACGGGATAAACACCCTTGCCCGCTCCAGCACCTTCTCGGTTCCGTCCGGCATCCGCACCGGGAACTGTTCCACAATGGGGGTGCCGGGCGGAGCGGGCGTGATGAACCGGGCTTTCACCCAGCCGTGCCCCACACCGCCAGGGTTGGTGGTGGCCCGCAGGTAGACCCGGGTGCCCGGGCCGGTAGGGCGGTTGCGGCTCATCATATAGCTGTACTCTTCCCACTCGAAATGGGTCAGCTCATCGAACCCGATGAAGTCGAAGGCCTTGCCCTGATAATTTGTGCGGTCCTTGGTGTACTGCATGGAGCCAAAGTAGATCTTTGCCCCGCTGGGGAACACCCACACATGACTGGTGGCGTTGTACTGCGCCGCAGGAAAAGCCCGCTTGTAGTAAGCCATGCTCTTGTCCACCAGATCACTGAGCTGGGGGTAGGTCTTGCGCAGGATGAGCCCCCGATAGTGGGGGATGTGCACCTGCCGCAGGGCCTCGATCACCAGCGCGTCACTCTTGCCGCCGCCTGCCGCGCCCCCGTACAGGGCTTCTGGTTCCGGGCGGCGCATGAACTCCGCCTGCCGGGGCTGGGGCCGCCATACGATCTCTGCATTCATACGTCCTCCACGGCTGGCAGAAGCACCACGCCGCACGCCCGGGCCTCGGCATCCGCACCCTGATCGTTCAGGGTCTTGGCCACCGCGGCCAGATCCTTCAGCACCGCCGTGGCCTCCTTGAGCCCTTTCATCAGGGCGGGGTCAGAGCCATCGCCACGCTGGGCCTTCTGCCGAGCGTTCAGCTCCTTGACCTCCTGCGCCAGCATGGTGCTCAGGGTGTCGGTAGCCTTGTGCAGGCTGGCAAGGCTCTTGTCCCTGCCCGGCTGTTTTGCTTGCGCCATCCTGTGTTCTCACATCCTTTCTGTTTGGCTTGGCACAAGGATACCAGCTTTTCGTCCCCTGCAACAGCGCGCACTTTTGCAGGGCCGTTTTGTACTTTTAGTGTCATAGAATCCCATCCGTATAAAATAATCTTTCATTTTTCATCGCTGTATCGCGCCGTGCAGAAATCTCCGTTTTTCTCCCGGATTTTTCACGTGCAGACACATCAGGTGCGTGAAGTACCTTTTGCGCAAAAAAGCAGGCACTCCACCCGCCCCGTCCGGGGCAAAGGCAGAGTGCCTGCTTTCGTTACAGATTCAGTTTCGGTTCTGCTTACAAAGTCTCGATGCGGTCAAACAGCTGCTTGCCTGCTTCCACAGCGTCCTTGCTGCCAAAGGCCACACGGGTAGCGTTTGCCATCCGGTCTGCAAGGTCTGCGGCCTGTGCCCGGATCGTTTCAGCTGTCACGCTGCACATGGCCTTGCGGTCCGCGGCCAGCATGGCATCGGTGATGCCGCAGAAGTACCGGCGATCCAGCTCCTTGGCCTCAGCGTTGGGCTTTTTGGGCGAATCCATCTCGGACACCGCGCCCACGATGAACTCGGTCAGGTCTTTTTCGGTGTACTCCCGGCCTGCCAGCACCTCGGGGGCCTTGGCAAAGGTCTCGTAGCTCTCGGTCAGGTGGGGATCACGGTAGGTGTACAATCCCTCGGTCTGGGCACGGGTCAGCATTCCGGTGCCGTAAGCGCCGCCCACCTCACGGATGTTGTGCCACAGGTATTCGTAGCTCATAATGCGGGCCAGCACCCGGCGGTCGGCCTGCCGTTCCATGGGCCAGGTCAGGATATCATAGTTCACGCCGCCGTCAATGATAAAGGCCTCGTTCACGGGGGCAGTCAGCACCTCTGTGTAGGGCTTGGCAGCGGTGCGGCCCTGGGCAGCAAAGGCACTGCCGGGCAGCAGGGCACGCAGCTTTGCCAGCGCTTCCTCGCTGCCATGCAGGCTGACGGTCAGGGCTGCATGGTTCAGCACCTTTTCCCGCACCGCCTCCAGCTTTTTGCCCATGGCGGCCCAGTCGGCCTGTTCCAGCAGGCCGCACAGGAAGTGGTACCCGGTCACGCCGCTGCACCGCTCGCTCAGGGCATACTCCACTGAGTAGTGGGCGGCGGCACGAACGGCAGCGTACTGGTTGCCCTGCCGGATGAACTGCTGCTCCATATTCAGCTTCTGCTGGCTCAGCACCCGGGCAAAGGCTTCCTCGGCCTTGGGGCCGGTCAGGCAGGTCTTGTAGAGATACTCACTGCCCAGCGCAATGGCCTTGTCCAGATTCCGCTCCAGCAGGCTCATGTTCCAGGTGAGCTTTGCATGGCAGGGGCTGCCCTCCTGCCGCCCGGTCCAGAAGCTGATGCAGGCCATGCTGTTGCCCAGCCAGGTGGCGCGCTGGGTCTGCAGCTCCCGGGCAGTGTGCTCCGGGGTATCCAGCTCGTCCAGAATATCGGTCAGCAGGTCGAGATACTGCACCTCTTCCGGGGTGCACTCGCCCAGGTCGTAGTAGAAATTCAGATACAGGCTGCCCTTGGAGGGGTGGTGCAGCAGCTCCGCACCGGCCAGCGGTTCCACCGTACCGGCAGCGCTCCTGTCACCGTCGCCCAGGTCGGCCACGGTCAGCGGATGGTCCAGCACCAGCTTGCCGTCGTTGCGGGCAGGGGCAGCATCCTCTTCGTCCTTCTTGGGCAGGGCCGGGGTCTGGATCACCTGCACCGGCTCGGCCAGCAGCAAATCCTTCAGCAGGTCGTTGAACCAGCCGGTGGAGAGCTTCTCCCGCAGGGAAGCAAACAGCTTGTCGGTGTGGAGCAGCAGAGCCGGGTCGCCGGTGTGGAGCCAGCCGGTGGCAGCATAGATGGCATCCAGCACACCGTCGGGCAGGCTGCCCGGGCGCTCCAAGGAGGCAAACTCCATGGCGTTCAGGCTGGCCAGCAGCAGCTCCTCGGGGATGCCCCCTGCCAGCAGGTCGGTCACAGCCTGTTTCACGCCAGCTGCAAATTTGGGGGCAGTCTCTGCGGTGGCCCCCCGCAGCACCAGCTCCAGCGTGGGCTGCAGGGTGCTGTCGTCAAAGCCAATGTCGATATCCGCGCCCAGCTTCTGCTCCAGCAGAGCTGCCTTCAGCGGGGACTGGTTGGTGCCCAGCAGGGCATCCAGCAGGATCTCCACGCCCAGCTGGCGCTCCCGGTCAGCAAACGCGCCGGTGTACCAGGCCAGCGCACACTGCACCTGATCCGGCTCGGGGTTTTCGGTGTAGTACGGGATGTGCACACGCACACCGTTCTGCTGGTCCTGCACCGCCAGCCGGGGGCGGCTGGTGCCCTTGGGCATCCTGCTCAGGTAGTGCTCATCCAGAAACACCAGCTTCTCGGCCATGTCCATCTTGCCATACAGGGTGATGCAGCAGTTGTCGGCGCTGTAATGGCGGCGGTACACCCGCTGGTATTTTTCATAGGTCAGGGCCGGGATGGAGGCCGGGTCGCCGCCGGACACAAAGCCGTAGGCCGTATCCGGGAACATGGCCCGCTCCAGCGCGTTCTGCAGCTGCGCGTCCGGGGAGGCCAGCGCACCCTGCATCTCATTGTAGACCACACCGCTCACCGTGCCGTCCGCGTCCCGGTGCCAGCCCTCCTGCTCGAACACGGCCTTGTCCACCATAGCCAGCGGGCAGAACACGGCGTTCAGGTACACATCCATCAGGTTCTTGAAATCGGTCTCGTTGGGGGTGGCAAAGGGATACACGGTCTTGTCCGGGAAGGTCATGGCGTTCAGGAAGGAGGCCATGCTGCTCTTGAGCAGCTGCAAAAAAGGCGAGGTCACAGGGTACTTCTCGCTGCCCGCCAGCACCGAGTGCTCCAGAATGTGGAACACACCGGTGTCGTCGGAGGGGAAGGTGCCGAAGCCGATGCCGAACGCCTTGTTGGTGTCCTCGTTCTCCACCAGCAGGACAGTGGCCCCGCTCACATCGTGGTTCAGAACCGTCAGCACACCGTGCTGCTCCGGGCAGTCCTCGCGGCGCACCAGCGTATAACCGGGATAGTTCATGTTGTTTCTCCTTTGGGTCATATTTTTTCAAAGTGTTTGGCCCTATTGTACCACGCCTTCCGGTAAGACGCAACGAACAAAAAAGCCCTCCCAAAGGGAAGGCTCTTGCGGTTAAACCCCACCGTCATCCCTGCGGGATGCCACCGCCCCTGGTAGGGGCGGCCTTGGCAAAGAGATGATGCTTTACGTTATGCCAAGGGCCCCACTACTAGGGGGGCTGTCACCGCAGGTGACTGGGGGGTTGTTTTTACTTCCGATCCGACACCCGGAACAGTACGAATCCCACAATGAACAGCACGATCAGGCTGCCCACGCCCACATTGGCGCTGCCGGTCAGCTGGCTGCCCACACTGACGATCATGGTGCCCAGAAAGGATGCGCCCTTGCCGCAGATATCGAACAGACCGAAGTACTCGCCCGATTTTTCCGGCGGGATGATCTTGGCAAAGTGGCTCCGGCTCAGCGCCTGGATGCCGCCCTGGAACATGCCCACCACAACGGCCAGCACCCAGAACTGCCACTGGTGCTTCAGGAAAAAGGCAAACAGCGCAATGCCCGCGTAGGCTGCGATGCAGACCGGGATGAGGGTGCCCGAGGGGTATTGCCCGCTCAGCCGCCCGAACACCAGTGCCGAGGGAAAGGCCACGATCTGGGTGACCAGCAGCGCCAGCAGCAGGCCGGTGGTGTCCAGCCCCAGAGCCGTGCCGTAGGCCGTGGCCATATCGATGATGGTGTATACGCCATCGATGTAGCAGAAAAAGGCCAGCAGGAACCAGAACACCTGCCTGTCCTCTTTCAGGTGGCGGAGGGTATGGCCGATGCGGGCAAAGCTCTGCCGGATGGCATGTTCCTGCACCTCCACAAAGTGCACCTGTTTATACTGGCGCAGCAGGGGCAGGGTGGTCACCAGCCACCAGGCGGCGGTGATAAAGAGGGCAAGGTTCAGCGCCGTCATCTGGGAGATGCCGATGCTCCCGGCCCCCAGCACCAGCGCCAGACAGACCACAAAGGGCACACAGCTGCCAATGTAACCCCAGGCATAGCCTTTGGAGGAGACCTCATCCATCCGGTCCGGCACAGTCACATCGCTGAGCATGGAGTCATAGAACACCAGACTGCCCGAAAAACCCACCTTGGCAAAGATGAAGATGAGCAGGAACGGCAGCCAGGTGCTTGCCATCCCCATGGCGCAGCAGCCGATCACGCCCACTGCCACGCAGAAGGTGAAGATGGGCTTTTTGAAGTTGCGGGTATCGGCCAGTGTGCCAAGGATCGGGCTGAGCACCGCCGTGATGACTGTGACCGCCGAGGCTGCATAGCCCCAGTAGGCCAGATACTCCACCGAGCTCAGGCCGCCCTCCTCAGCCAGTGCGTTGAAGAAGATGGGGATCAGCGTTGCCACCAGCAGCACAAACGCCGAGTTGCCCACATCGTATAAGATCCACGCCCGTTCCAGGCTGGTCAGGCAAAATTTTTGCTTTGCTTCGTTCATTTGCATTCCTCTCAAAATTCTCCGAAGGTGTGGTCATAGGCCTTGTCCAGCGGTGCGCCGTTGGAGAGCCCCTCCACATATTCCGTGATGAGCCGCACTGCCAGCGGGAGAGCCTGCTGATACAGCGCTTCCAGCTCTTTGTCGCTGGCCTCGCACCGGGGATTGGGCTGGAGGTTCGCCACCAGCCCGTGCATGATATCATAGGTACCTGCCGCTTTCAGGGCCGTCAACACCACCCAGCGCTTGACCGGGCTGGTAGCCTGCAGCAGATGGTGCACCCGCACCATGCCCCGCATGGCTCCGTAGGTCTCGTCTGCCGTGACATTTTCGTAGAACGGCGCAATGATCTTTGCAAACTCCCGGTTGGGGCGGATATGCCCCGCCGTGAAAAAGTGCATTGGGTCAAGCCCGTCCTCCCGCATCAGCTGGTTGTCAAACTCCGTCTCGATCTCGCAGTGGCTCACACCGCTTTCCCGGGTGTAGCGCTCCACATAGGGGTGGCAGGTGCTGTCCAGTGCAAAGTGGCAGACGAACCCCAGCGCATAGGCCAACGCAGCATTCTTGTTGCGGGCCGTGTTCACCACGCCCCGGGCCCGGGTAAAGAACACCCGGCCCGGCTGCTCATGCATGGCGTTGCCCAGCCGGTTCACGGGGTTGGACTGCAATGCCCGGTAGTAGAACATCAGGTCAGGCCCGTGCAGGCCCATATCATACAGCGGCCGGTACGGGGTGATCTTTTCCCGCAGCTCCCTGGGCAGCTGCACCAGAACATCCGCACCAAAGCGGCGGTGTGCATAAGTAGATGGCATATCCTCTCTCCTCCTTTTCGTACCAGAATCAGTATAGCAGAATCCCACCCCCGCCGCCACCCTTCCGGGTCTGATTTGTGTAAAATTTTTGAGATATTTTTCATCACGCCCATCCCATAGCGCAAAAACGCCCCGCCGGTCTCCCGGCAGGGCGCTTTCGCAGGGTGGTATTGCAGACCAGTTCGGTCTGTGAAACACCCGGCAGCTTTCAGCTATTCCAAACGATCAGTCTTTTTTCACCATCATCTTGCTGGCCTTATAGATATCGCCGCAGCCCAGAGTGATGACCAGATCGCCCTCCCGGGCGTTCTGTTTGACCCAGTCAGCGGCAGCCTCCAGGCTGTCCACCAGCACAGAGTTGGGGATCTGCGCCGCCAGCTTTGCGCTGGTAATGGTGGGGTCGTTGGGCTCGCGGCTGCCCATGATGGGGGTGATCACCGTGATATCAGGGATTTTGAACACATCCACAAAGTCGTTGAACAGCATCTTGGTCCGGCTGTATGTAAACGGCTGATGGACTGCGATGACACGATTGTAGCCCAGCTCTTTGGCGGTGTTCAGGGTCGCGCGGATCTCGGTGGGATGGTGGGCGTAGTCGTCCACGACCACCGCGCCGTTGCACTCGCCGTAAACCTCAAAACGGCGGCCTGCCCCCTTGAAGTTCAGGGCAGCGTTGGCGCACTCCTCCACGGTCAGGCCCACAGAGCGGCAGACAGCACACATGGCCAGTGCATTGTAAATGTTGTGGCGGCCCGGCACTGCCAAACGGATGTGGCCCAGCTCATTGGTATCCCACTCCTTCAGATCAAATTCAAAGAAGCCGGGCTTGTACTCCTGCACGTTGACAGCACGGTAATCGGCCGCATTGTCAATGGCAAAGGTGCGCACGCGGCGGTCCAGGGTGTACATGACATCCATGGTGTTCTTATCATCTGCATTGGCAAAGATCATAAAATGGGTCATCAGGGCAAAGCGCTTGAAGGCAAACTTCAGCTCGCCCATGCTGCCGTAATAGTCCAGATGGTCGTTATCGATGTTCAGCACCACGGACATATAGGGGGTCAGCTTGAGGAAGGTCTCGGAGAACTCGCAGGCCTCGATGACGATATCATCGCCCTTGCCGGCCTTGCCGTAGCCGCCGATGAGGGGCAGCTTGCCGCCGATGACTGCAGAGGGATCACGGCCTGCCAGCTCCAGTGCGGTGGTGATCATGGAAGTCGTGGTGGTCTTGCCGTGGGTGCCGGAAACGCAGATGCTGTCCTTGTACAGGCGGCTCACATAGCCCAGCAGAACGCTGCGCTCCACGGTGGGGATGCCATAGGAAGCGGCGGCGTTCAGCTCCACGTTGTCCTTGGCAATGGCGGCAGAGTAGACCACCAGGTCAACGCCGATCACGTTGTCCGCAGCATGACCCAGGCTGACCTTCACGCCCATCTCCCGCTCCGAGCGGATGATGCTGCCGTCCAGCACATCGCTGCCGGAGATATCATATCCCTTGGCAGAGAGGATCTGGATCAGCGGATACATACCGCTGCCGCCGCAGCCGATGAAGTGGATCTTTTTTACATTATCCAGCAGATGCATGGTATAATCAGTAACGAACATAAGCAGGCAAACCTCCAATAAACAAACGGCCGCAAGGCAGACCGAATCCATCTTAATTCTTGGGTACTACTTATTATATAATTTTTGGCGGACAAAATAAACAGTTCCGAGCGAATTTTCGGAAAGAACCAGAAACTCCGGCACATTTTTGTTACAACTGTACAGATAGCCCATGGATTTTCGCCCCTTTTGCACACTTCATAAAAGATTTACATTTTTTATCGGCTTGATAGCTAACAATTTTGAAGTATTTGTGGTATGATAGTTGCGAATTTTGAACTATCACGCTGCCGCCGGACGCGCGGCTGGAAAAGAGGAATCTCATTTTGAACATCAAGATCACTGCGGACAGCACCTGCGATCTGTCCGAAGCGCTGCTCCGGCAGTGGAACATCAGCCTGATCCCCATGCACATCCTCATGGGAGAGGAAAGCTATCTGGACGGCGTTACCATCCACCCCGCCGATGTATTCGCCCATGCCCAGAACGGCGGCAAAATGCCCAAATCCGCCGCCCCCAATCTGGTGGAGTACACCGACTTCCTCGCCCCCTTTGCCAGAGACTACGATGCCGTCATCCACATCAATGTCGGCTCCAAATTCTCCTCCTGCTTCCAGAACGCCCGGCTGGCGGCGCAGGAGTTCGGCAACGTCTATGTTGTGGACAGCGAGAATATCTGCACCGGGCAGGGCTATCTCGTCCTGCAGGCAGCCAAGTGGGCCGCTGACGGCCTGCCGCCCAAGAACATTTCCATGCGCTTACAGGGCCTTGCCAAGCGGGTCGAGTTGAGCTTTGTGCTCAACCAGCTGGACTACATGGCCAAAAGCGGCCGCTGCTCCGGCGTGCTGGCCTTCGGGGCCAACATTCTGGGCATCAAGCCCAGCCTGGCCGTCATCGATGGTGAACTGAAAGTCGTGCGGAAGTACCGGGGCAGTCTGCCCATCTGCGTGGGCAAGTACATCACCGACCAGCTGGCGAACCGGGAGGACATCGACCGCAGCATGGTGTTCATCTCTTCCACCCAGGCAAAGCCCGGCTGCATGGAGGCCATCAAGGCCGGACTGCGGCAGTACGGCAATTTTGAGAATGTCTACGAGACCGACATCGGCACCACCATCGGCGGCTATTCCGGCCCCGGTACCATCGGCATCGTGTTTGCACGCAAGCAGTAAATTTCTCCCTGCACACAAAAAAGACGCGCTCATCACAGAGCGCGTCTTTTTTGCATGATCACGAAGCGTTCTCCTTTTCAGATTCATCCGGGCCGAACAGGCGGTCATATTCGCCGGTAAAAGCCCGTTCGGGCAGAGCCGAAGTCAGGGCCAAAGCGGCATTATAGCGTTCCTCCTCGGTCATGTCGATGCGTACAGGCGGAAAATGCGTCAGCACCGTTTCCAGTTGAGCCCTGACCGCCTTTGCCACAAAGATGCCCCGATCAGTCAGATAGATCTTGCCATAGTGTTCCTTCACGATCATGCCCCGATCCATCAGCAGGTTCATAATGCGCACCACGCTGGGCTTGGTCACGTTCAGCTTTTCGGCAATGCTGCGGGAGCAGATATCCAGATGCGTCTGGGAGACCTCATAGATGGCCAGGAGATACCGCAGATGGGCTGCTGTCAGTTCCATAGTATCACTCTCTTCTATAATAGTGTAAGCTGCTTCCAGTGTTATCCAAAGCTAACTTTTTTCATTCTAAAAAAGGGCGCGGGCCGATTGGATGTTCGACCCGCGCCCAGCGGTTTTTACTGATCAGTGGCAGCCGCTGCAGCCGCCGCAATTGCCATTGCAGCCGCCTTCGCCGCAGCCCCCACAGCCGCCATGCTTGTGGGAGTGCCATGTGGCCCAGCCCACACCGCCAAACACGATAACACCTACAATGATGGTAGGCAGATTAAAGTTCGTGGCCAGGAATTCCATCATACAGAACACACCCTTTCAAACTGGACAGTTTCAAACTGGACAGATGATTTTACTTGATCTTGGAAACGTCGATCTTGACCTCGTTGTCGCCAACATACTTATTGGGGCGGAACATCAGGTACAGGAATGCGGCAAAAATCACGATTGCCACGATGGTGAAGAAGTTGAAGCCAACCTCACCGGTGATCAGACCACCGATCTGGTACACGACCAGAGCTGCGCAGTAAGCCAGAGCGCACATATAACCGATA
>OOCZ01002063.1_pt1 | contig 11395 bp, 9 predicted proteins | sample 1671631 | NCBI WGS metagenome assembly OOCZ01 (sample SAMN06348176, study PRJEB24527) | human gut metagenome | reverse complement strand
AGCCAGTTATTGGAGCCTCTGTATTGGTAAAAGGTACTCAACTTGGTACTATTACCGGTGTAGATGGTGATTTTACTTTATCGAACGTACCAAGTTCTGCGAAGACTTTGCAGGTTTCGTACATTGGTATGCAGACACAAGAAGTGGCTATTAAACCTACTATGAAGGTCTTTATGAAGGTAGATTCAGAGATGCTTGACGAAGTTATAGTGGTAGCTTACGGTACTGCAAAGAAGTCTGCATTTACCGGATCTGCGAGTGTTGTAAAGGCAGATAAACTAGAAAAGCGCCAAGTATCCAACATTACCAACGCATTGTCGGGTAGTGTAGCCGGTGTACAAACTACAAGCAGCAACGGCCAACCAGGAACTTCAGCCACAGTACGTATTCGTGGTATTGGTTCTATGGCATCCAGCAGCAATCCGTTATATGTAGTAGATGGAATTCCTTTTGATGGTGATATTTCTTCTATCAATTCACAGGATATTGAAACTATGACTGTACTGAAAGATGCTGCCGCAGCAGCTTTGTATGGTGCGCGTGGTGCTAACGGTGTTATCTTGGTTACCACTAAAAAAGGTAAGGACGGTAATGCACGTGTATCTGTAGATGCACGTTGGGGTAGCAATTCCCGTCAAGTAGGCAAATACGACGTGATGGAAAACCCTGATACGTACATGGAGACTCTCTATAAGGCTCATTACAATGCCGCTTATTACAAATTGGGACGTACCCCAGAAGCAGCGCACACTTATGCTAATACACAGTTGTTCCCGGCAATCGGTTACCAAATATATACATTACCTCAAGGTGAGGGTCTTATCGGTATGGATGGTAAAATCAATCCAAATGCGAAGTTGGGCTATAGTGACGGACAATATTACTATACTCCGGATGATTGGACAGATGGAACGATCTCCAGTCAAATGCGTCAAGAATATAACTTGAGCGTATCAGGTGGTACAGATCGTTTGAACTACTATTTCTCTGCCGGTTACCTGGAAGATAACGGTGTTATCGAAAATTCAGGTTTCAATCGTATTTCTACGCGTTTGAATGTAGACTACCAAGCAAAAAAGTGGCTGAAATTCGGCACCAGTTTAGGATATACTAACTCTAAGAGCAAGTATCCGGGTGACCAAACAGCTACTGCTTCTTCAGGAAACGCTTTCTTACTGGCAAATAATATTGCTCCAGTTTATCCGATGTATGTACGTAACGCTGATGGTTCACTAGCTTACGACAAGAATTCAGGTAACAAGATTTATGATTATGGTGATGGTAGCAGTACAAACAGCACGCGTAACTTTATGTCCATGTCAAACCCCAAGGGTGACTTGCTTTATAATAAGGAAGAATACCTGATGGATATCCTTAACGGTAAATGGTTCATCGAGTTGTCCCCAATTGAAGGACTGAAACTAACAGGTTCATTAGGTGCCTATATTGATAATACACGTTATAATGTTTTGGGTAACAAGTATTATGGACAGTCTGCAAGTTACGGTGGTACTGCACAACAAGAACACATACGTACATCCGCCTTCAACCAGCAATACCTGGCTACTTATAAGAAAAGCTTCGGCATGAACAATTTCGATGTTCTGTTAGGTTATGAGAGCTATGACTACCGCTATGAATATAGTTATGCAACCGGGCAGAATCTTTATAAGGATTATGACTTCACGGTAAACAACACTATCGATAACAAACGTGGTGGTGGTGCTCGTGACGAATATTCTACCAGAGGTATTATCAGTCGAATCAATTACGACTTTGATGAAAAATACTTTGCCAGTGCTTCTTACCGTCGCGACGCTTCTTCTCGTTTCCATCCTGACAAACGTTGGGGTAACTTCTGGTCGGCCAGTGTCGCATGGGTTATCAGTAAAGAAGCATTTTTGGAAAATACAGAATGGATTGATATGTTGAAGCTAAAGGCTTCGTTTGGTCAGCAAGGTAACGATGCATTGCTGAGAAACGGTTATGCAAACTACTATCCGTATCTGGATCAATACTCCATGACCGGTGCTAATGGTATATTCTCGGATGGTACACTTTATTATAAAGGTAATCCAGATATCACTTGGGAAAAAAGTAACTCTTTCAATATAGGTACTGACTTCACACTGCTCAACCATAAATTAGAAGGTACAATAGAATATTTCAACCGTAAGACTAGCGACATGCTTTATAATAAGCCGGTAGCAAACTCCAACGGTTACAGTTCTATTCCAATGAACATTGGTTCGATGACTAACTCGGGTGTAGAAATTGAATTGAATTATACTCCGATTGATATCAATAATTTGAAGTGGAACATTTTTGGGAATGCTACTTTCCTGAAAAATAAAGTAAATAAGCTGCATCCTGATTTGAATGGTGAATTAATCAGTGGTTCACGTATTTATCGCGAAGGTGAATCTATGTACCAACTTTATCTAGTGAAATATGCAGGTGTTGACCCCACTACCGGACAATCTTTGTTCTGGGCGAAAGATGATGAAGGAAACGCCTATACAACAGCAGACTATGCTGTCGCTTCTAATTGCAAAGAAGCTACCGGTGATTTGCTTCCGACCGTCTATGGTGGTTTTGGTACTAGCTTGGATTTCTATGGTTTTGATTTTTCCATCCAGTTCTCTTATCAGTTGGGTGGTAAACTGTGGGATTATACTTATCAAGACTTAATGCATGGTGGCAGCAACAGCAATGCCGGTTACAACTGGCATAAGGACATTGCTAAAGCTTGGACGGCAGAGAACCCGAATACAGATGTTCCTCGTTTGTGTGCAACCGAAAACTATGATGCAGGTTCAAGCTCCGACCGCTGGATTGTTTCTTCCAACTACTTGTCTATTAACAATATTACTTTAGGTTATACATTGCCGAAAAGAATCGTACGCAACTTGGGAATAGAATCACTTAGAGTTTATGGTGCTGCCGACAATGTTGCATTGTTTGCTGCACGTAAAGGATTAGATCCACGTCAAGGTTATGTATCATCTACCACCTCTACGTATGGTGCATTACGCAGTATTTCGGCAGGAGTGAAATTAACGTTCTAAACTATACTAACTATAAAGCAGAATAACAATGAAAGATATAAAATTTAAAATATTCGCATCGGCACTTGCAAGTGTATTGCTTGTGGGGTGTAATGATTTGGATACCGAACCGCTGGGTGCTGTTGTTACAAGCGACCAGAAAGAAGAAGTTGTTAAAAACGACCCAGAAATGGTATCGGCAAGTGTAACGGGTATCACTGCGATGTTCAGTGTATATGGCAATGCCATCCCCACTTCTTTTGGACACGACGACTTCGGTTATGGTTCAATTATGCTGAACTTGGACAGCCGCGGCACAGATATGGTTGGTTTAGATATAAACTATAACTGGTTTACCCGTTCCATGACTTTTGAGGATCTTTTCTTTAACTATCGCCCGACAAACATATTATGGCGTACGATGTACAATCAGATCTATACTGCTAATGGAGTAGTGAGTACCATCGACCCGGCTACGGAAGATAACTCTCTGAAGTACTATCTGGCACAAGCTTTGTCTATACGTGCATTCGACTATTTTGTATTGGCCCAGATGTATCAGCATACTTATAAAGGGAATGAAAGCAAGCCTTGCGTTCCTCTGATTACAAACGAAAATGCCAATGAGGCTGCTGCTAATGGTTGCGCCCGGTCTACCGTGCAATAAGTTTACGATCAGATTATGAGTGACCTGAACAAAGCTGTATCTTTATTAGAGAATACTGACAAAACCCGTGGTACCGATAAGCGCTACATCAGTAAGGAAGTGGCTTATGGTTTGCGTGCACGTGTCAACTTGACCATGCAAAATTGGACAGCAGCAGCTGAAGACGCTCAAAAAGCCATCGATGGCAGTGGCACTCCTTATAGTCGCGAAGAAGCAAGTGCTCCGGGCTTTACGGAAAGTAGTGACCACTCTTGGATGTGGGCCATTGTAATCGCTGAAACAGACCGTGTAGTAACTTCCGGTATTGTGAATTTCCCTTCACATATGGGATCACTGAATTATGGATACGCTTCAGTAGGATCATGGCGTATGATCAACAAGAAATTGTATAACGAGATTCCCGATACAGACGTTCGTAAAGGATGGTGGCTCGATGCCAATAAGCATTCTGACAACCTGAATGAAGCACAAGTAGCCCAAGCTACGAAATATGGTTGTCCCGCTTATACTCAAATGAAATACGGTCCTTATAAGGGAGTAATGGCCCAAAGCACTAACGCAAGCGACATTCCTCTGATGCGCGTGGAAGAAATGTATTTGATTTTGGCAGAAGCACAAGCTATGGGTGGAAATCCTTCAACCGGCGCAGCTACTTTACAAAAATTTATAAATGACTATCGTGACCCTGCCTATGTTTGTACCGCTTCCAGTGCAACAGCTGTACAGGATGCAGTATGGCAGCAACGTCGTATTGAACTTTGGGGTGAGGGCCTTTCTTATTTTGATATTCTGCGACTGAACAAAGGTATCGACCGTCGTGGAGCAGGATTCCCTGCCGCTTATGTATTTAACGTGCCGGCTGGTGATAACACCTTGATCTACCGTATCCCTGAAAGTGAAGAACAAGGTAACTCATTGATCTCGGCATCAGACAATAATCCGGTAACATCAATTCCGTCTCCGGTTACAGACAACTAATGAACATAGGTAACAAACTGAAAAAATAGCATTATATGAATTTCAATAAATCAATTCTATCCATAGCGCTGTCGGTAGCGGCTGTCATGTTTGTCGGCTGTAGTACCGATGGTTATTGGGACAAAGCCCCGATAGACAGCGAAGTGAAATATACGTTCGACCAGAGCGAACAAACCTATACCGTAGCAGGTACTGAAACGTTGACTGAAATCAAGGTTTCTCTGACACGCAATACCAATGTAGGTGCATCAACCATTGCCGTAGATGCAAAATTTAACGATCCTGCATTGAGCGGACCGGCTGAGGTAACATTTGCAGATGGTAGTAATACCGCCATTTATACGATTGCAGTAGGTGACATTCAAGTAGGCGTTTCTTATAAAGCGACTCTTTCCATATCAAAGGATAATACCTCTGTATCAGGCAATTCTACCACAACAATTAATTTAAGCAAATTGTACAATTGGGTAGCAGCCGGTAGCGCTCAGTTCTATACTTCATGGTCAGGAACCATCGACGATAACGGTTTGGTAGGTGACGGTGTGAAAGTGGATATAGAAAAGGCAGAAGGCGGTAATGGTTTGTACCGACTGGTAAGTCCCTACTATTATTCAGAAACAGCAGCCGGTGCAACAGGAGTGACTTTGGAAAAGGGACACCACGTACAGTTCACCGTTAATGCCGCTAATGGAGCACCTGTCGGATTCCCAACTACGGTTCAGAAAATGGGTGAAGCGAGTGCAGACGATGGCAACTATTACTTTGCCTACACACCGGGTAAGAACAACTGTGCATTCGAAAACGATGGTAACCTCTATATAATCAATGCCTTGGTAGGTTATGATGAAGGTGGACAGCTTACCGAGGCAGTCCGCAGAAAACCATATTCTGTCGTACTGTTTGATGAGGTGGAAAAAGCACATCCGGATGTATTCAATGTACTGTTACAGGTACTTGATGACGGACGTATCACCGATTCGCAGGGCAGGACTGTACATTAAATGCCTCCGAATGTCCAACTTGACATTTGGGGGTATTTTTATATCAGGCCTTCTTTCAAAATATCCACCAATATCGGCTTTGCCCCACTCACAAAACACTCCACAGCAATTACCATCAGAATAAGTCCCATCAGGCGCATCATCACATTATTTCCCGTCTCACCCAAGATTTTGACCAGCCGTGTGGAAGCACGCAATATGAAAAAGGTAATCAGATAAATAAAGGCAATCATTCCTATAAGAACTCCTTTCATCTGAATGGTATGGGCATCCTGCATCAGCACAATGGCATTGGCTATGGCACCTGGACCACAAAGCATCGGAATTCCAAGAGGAGTAATGGAAATATCATCGGCATAAGTCTTGATTTCCTCGTCTTTCAGCTTCATTGGAGTATAACGGGCTTGCAGCATATCGAAGCCAATCTTAAAGATAATAACTCCACCGGCAATACGGAAGCCATTGGTAGAGATACCGAAGAATTTAAAGAGAAACTGTCCCGCAAACGTAAAAACCATAATCGTAATAAAGGCAACCAGAGTGGCGCGCGATACTACCGACTGCCGTTCACGGTCCGTCATTCCATGCGTCATGGTCAAAAACACCGGCATGGTGCCAAGAGGGTTTGTCAACGTAAAGAAGGAGGTAAAACAAAGTAAAGCGAAAGGTAAGATTGTGTCCATAGCTGTATAATATACGTTTCTGTAGACAAAAGTACAACTAAAAATTTCAATGTCACAGAATCTGCATCAATTCTTTCAGATTACTGATATGATAAGTCGGTTGGAAAGGCAGTTCTTCCTTCCCCGTTACATTATAAAACACTTGGTGCATACCCACTCCTTTGGCTCCTGCCACATCATTCTCCCAACTATCGCCTATCATCAAAGAATCACACACCTCGGATTGTGTGGCAGAAAGTGCAAAATGAAAGATTTCGGGCCAGGGCTTCAAGATACCGATGTCATCAGAGAGAACAATCTTCTTAAAAAAGCGGTCGATACCTGCCGAACGCATCTTATGACATTGCAGTTCTTGGAAACCATTGGAAAGGATATAGAGGTTATATTTCCCCGCCAAATATTCCAGCACCTCATAAGCATGCGGCATCAGCCGATTTTTTGTGGGAATGACCGAAAAGAAATCATCAGAAAAAGCCTCAGCCAAAGCAACATCCCTCGCCCCTACTGCCTCCAGAGGATATAGGAAACGCTGGCGGTTCAACTCTTCCTTACTGACCTGCCCTCTACCGTATTCTTCCCACAGTTCTGTATTACGATGCTGATAAAGAGTATAGAAATGCAGGAAAGAGCGAAAGAAACGACCATAGTCATACTTGTGATACATTTCTTCGAATGTATCACGTGCATTAAGGGAAAATGCCCAAAGCGTATCGTCCAGATCAAAAAAGAGGTTTTTATATTGAGATGCCATAACTTAAAGGAAAGGTATATATAAAAATAGACGCAGATTATCAATTCCAATAACCTGCGTCCGTTCTGTATCAATCTTATAACAGTGTTATTTTACTTGGATTACCAAATACTTGGACACACTCCAGAAGTCTTTCGGATTTGTAATCTTCAAAGTCAGCTGTCCTTTATCATCTTTCTCCAACGCATAAGAGCCAGCAGGATGAGTGGTCAAGATATCAGCATCTTTGGAGTATAGTTTAATCTCTTTTGTCGTACGGATATCCACTTGTGTAAAGTAGTCCTTGTTGATATCAGAATCTTTCAGCACCTGGCCTTTTTTGAAAAGCCCGGTATTTGTCAATATCTTCTGGTCTTTCAGCTCCTTCTTTGTGCCAAACACAAACCAAGCTGTGTTAAGTGCCTTATCTTGCTCGGCAACGGTTTTGGCCTTCGCCTCATTTTCGGCAGTCAATTCCTCCTTCTCACTAGACAAGCCGGTCACGGCAGCATCCAGTTCCTGGATACGGATATTCTTGGAAGCCAGCTCAGCCTGCAATTCTTCAATACGCTGAGTCTTTGCCACCAACTCCTGAGTCAAAGATTCTACAGCTCTCTTCAACTGAACAGAGTTGTTTTTGCTGTTCTTCAACATAGATTGCAGTTTGGCAATCTGCTCCTTGTTCTCTTCCATCTGTTTACGGATAAATTCAATGTCCGACGCAATCTGCTGCTTGGCATTCAAAGAGCCTTCTGCCACAGCGCCACGTTGCAAATCCACACGGCTCTCCGCCGCATTAATCTGGCGGAATCCCTCTGAAATATCATTGAAAGTACCCATCATCTCGTCTAATTCAGCATTACGCTGAGTCAGTTCCATCAATAAAGAATCATTTTCAGCTTTCAGCTGGTTCTTACTGCCACCAGAGAAACTGTCACACGAAGCCATTACAGCCGCGCATACAATTAAAACTGCTAACTTTTTCATACGCTTTCGTTTTACGTTTGGTTAATGAAGTTATTTAATCGTCTATTCCTGCTACTACAATCACAATTTCACCGCGCGGTTCGTTCGCCGTGAAATGTTCAATCAATTCTGTAAGCGTTCCACGCACCGTTTCTTCGTGCATCTTCGAGATCTCCCGGGATACAGATGCCTGACGTTCCGCACCGAAATGCTCTGCAAACTGAGTCAGCGCTTTCACCAGACGGTGGGGAGACTCATAAAACACCATGGTACGGCGTTCCTCTGCCAATATCTTCAGACGTGTCATGCGTCCTTTTTTCTGCGGAAGAAAACCTTCGAAACAGAATTTTTCATTTGGCAAGCCCGAAGCAACCAAAGCCGGCACAAGAGCTGTAGCCCCCGGCAAACATTGTACTTCAATACCGTTGCGAACACACTCACGCACTACCAGAAAGCCCGGATCAGAGATTCCCGGTGTACCTGCGTCCGATATTAATGCAACAGTTTCACCTGCCTTTATTCTATTAACAACACTTTCCACCATTTTATGTTCATTAAACTTATGATGGGATTGCATTGCGTTCTTTATTTCAAAATGCTTCAGTAAGATTCCGGAAGTGCGCGTATCTTCGGCAAGAATCAAATCCGCCTCTTTCAGAATACGAATAGCCCGGAATGTCATATCTTCCAAATTTCCTACCGGAGTAGGCACTACATAAAGTTTTCCCATATCCGTAATTGCTTTAGCTGAAGTATTTCTTAAGAAGTTCTATAAAATCAACCACCGTTTCATTCTCTTCATCAGGATTAACAGTAGAAGAAAAGAGTTCCAATGCCTTTTCCAATGAAGGAGCAGCCCCCAATTGGCGTATCACTTCATTCATACGGGCAGTATCACCGCCAAAAATCTCACGGGCAAAGCGGAATGAGTCATTCAGACTGATAGCATGCCGCAGATCAGTGGCCGGTTTTATCCGTTCTGCTAAAATAGGCGATGCAGAAGATATTATTGCGGACGGTTCAGACTCGGGTTTGGGCGTGGACTCAGGCTTGGGAGATACGACCTCTACCGGCTTGGTGATTTCAACAACGACCGGTTCTACAGGAATCGATTTAACCGGTTCAGGAGCAGCGGCCGGTTCGGGAATAACCACTGGAACGACAGGAGCTTCAGGAATGGCAACTACCTCTACGGGAGTTTCGTCCAGCAGTTTCTGCAAAGCATCCAGTCGTGCACGCATCTGCTGTATATTCCGTTTAGCTACTACCTTCAATGTAGGGTTGGCGTCTGTTGCAAGAACTTGCATTAAATATTTCAGTTCCTGAATATCCAGTTCTATGTCGTCCAATAATGTCTGCATTTCCTTTCGCATCACAAATGTTAATGCCGCAAATGTAGAAATAAATAATGAAAAAATATCGGAAAGCCATTAAAAGTGTTATTTTTGCGGCTAAAATAAACATTTTAGAACAATGGTATTATTCTCGGAAGACCATATACAGGAAACCAATCGTAGAGGAAGAATCGAAGTTATATGCGGCTCAATGTTCTCCGGTAAGACAGAAGAACTGATCCGCCGTCTGAAACGCGCTAAATTCGCCAAACAGCGCGTAGAAATATTCAAGCCTGCCATCGATACGCGCTATTCGGAAGAAGAGGTCGTATCTCACGACAGCCATTCCATTGCTTCTACGCCGATTGATTCATCGGCAAGTATCCTGCTGTTCACCTCAGAAATCGATGTAGTAGGTATCGACGAAGCGCAATTCTTTGATAATGGTCTGATTGATGTGTGTAATGAGCTTGCCAATAATGGCATACGTGTTATTGTTGCAGGTCTGGATATGGACTTCCGTGGTCTTCCTTTCGGTCCTATGCCGGGACTTTGCGCCATTGCAGATGAAGTATCCAAAGTCCACGCTATCTGTGTGAAGTGCGGACAATTAGCCTCCTTCTCACACCGCACTGTCAAGAACGACAAACAAGTCCTTCTGGGAGAAACGGCCGAATACGAACCCCTCTGCCGGGAATGCTATCTGCGGGCAATAAAGGGAGATCGGACTGCCGCCGGTGGATAATAAATAAAAAGCAAAAGCCTTATGGAACGTAAGAAAATTACATTCGACAGTTTTATCCGTGCTGTCATTCTCGGTGCTATCATCATTGGGGTATTAATGCTCCTGAAGCGATTGAGCGGCGTATTGCTTCCGTTCTTCCTTGCCTGGCTTATTGCTTATCTGATATATCCGTTGGTAAGCTTCTTCCAGCATAAGCTACGGCTAAAAAACAGAATAATATCTATCTTTTGTGCCTTGTTTACTCTCAGCGTTATAGGAAGCGTTGCGTTCTATCTGCTTGTGCCGCCCATGATTCAGGAATTCCTGCGGGTAAAGGATTTATTGATAGAGTACTTCAGCACCACTCATACAGCAAGCAATGTCCCCACTACCCTCTCCGAATTTATCCGGCAGAATATCGACCTTCACATCTTAGAGCAAATGTTCAGCCAGGAGAATATATTGGATGCTCTTAAAGTAACCGTTCCTAAGCTATGGTCGCTTATATCGGAGTCTATCAACCTCTTATTCGGGTTCTTCACCGTCTTCCTTATCCTATTATATATAGTGTTTATTCTGCTTGATTACGAAAGTATTTCCGAAGGCTGGGCACACCTGATGCCAAAGAAATACCGTAAAACAGTAACCGGCATACTGAATGATGTAAAAGACGGCATGAACAGATATTTCCGCGGACAGGCATTAGTAGCTTTGTGCGTAGGCATTCTATTCAGTATCGGCTTTCTGATTATTGATTTCCCGCTGGCCATTGGTTTGGGATTATTCATTGGTGCACTGAATATGGTGCCTTACCTACAAATCATCGGCTTTGTCCCCACTATCATGCTTGCCATTCTGAAAGCTGCGGATACCGGTGATAATTTCTGGATCATCATAGCTTCGGCCACTGCTGTATTTATAGTAGTACAAATCATACAAGATGGCTATCTCGTTCCCCGTATCATGGGAAAGATTACCGGTCTGAATCCGGCTATTATTCTGCTCTCCCTATCCATTTGGGGATCGTTAATGGGAATGCTGGGTATGATTATAGCTTTGCCACTTACCACTCTGATGCTCTCCTATTATCAACGATACATCATTAATCAAGAAAATATTTATAAGGCAGAAACCACTGAAGATCAACCAGTAGAGGGTATAGAAGAAAAATAATGCAAACTTTTTTCGTCACAAGCCTTGCATATTCAATAAAAGTGCCTATCTTTGCACCCGCTTAACAGCAATAAGGATTGATTCGCTAGCTC
>OOCZ01002055.1_pt1 | contig 11421 bp, 5 predicted proteins | sample 1671631 | NCBI WGS metagenome assembly OOCZ01 (sample SAMN06348176, study PRJEB24527) | human gut metagenome | reverse complement strand
CCCACGCCGAGTCGTGGGGACGGGAACGCTCCGGCGTGGACTACGAGGAGATGGTGGACAACATGTGGCAGGAGCTCGGCATCTCGGTGAGCAGCCTCGGCTTCACGAACCAAGGCGCTCCTACGCCTACGAGGTCGAAACTCTTCTCCGGCTCCTTCGACCAGCGGTTCCAGCATAACCAGACCTCGTCCAACCGCTTCGAGTATCACGTGGACGTGCATGTCAAGCCGATGGTGGAGCTGCATATGGCCACCGCCATCTATACCTCCGCCAGCAATCCCGACGTCTTCCTGCCGTTCCTCACCACGACCGCCTCGCGCTTGCTGAACGAAACCAATAGCGACCTCTACAAGCGATACGGCAACACGCAGAAGGGCATCTACGATCTATACGACACCTACGGCACCCACGTGCTGGTGGGCGGTGTCTTCGGCGGGAGCTATACCTATATCTACAGCCGGAAGGAGAACCTCTATTACGACGAGACGGTGTTCGCCGCCGAGGCGGAGCTTTCCGCCAAGTCGTCGTCGCCGGCGGGAGAGAACGAGAACTGGCTCCAGACCTACTACCGCGTGATGGGTACCCACGGCGGCAAGATCGGCGCCGGGGGCGGCTATACGAAGTCGGAGCTGAACGAGCATATGTCCGAGGAGAGCATCATGATCATCACCGGCGGCAACGCCTCCGTGGACTTCGAGAGCTGGGACAAGTCCATCGCCGACGAGAACAGCAACCTCCACCTCGTAAGCTACGGCCCGAGGGGCGATACCACCCGTTGCTTCCTGGTCCCCCTGTATTACCTGACGAAGAACTACGCGCGGCAAGATGCGCTGAAGAAATATCTGGACTCCTACGTGGAGGCGCGTTCGAAGCTGGCCAAGAAACCGCAGCTGATCCTGGCCGACTTCATGATGCGTACCGGGAAGGACAATCACGGGGATCCCGCCGGACAACGTGTCTTCACCGGGCCGGACGGCAAGGAACGCATCTACAGTCCGTTGGTGCTGAATACCAAGGGACCGAACGACTCGCGGATCGGCAAGATGCTCGATACCTCGGCCCACGAGTACCTCGACGTGGGGGATAACGCCGACCAGCTCTGGTGGGTAGCCCTCGACTTCAAGGACGAGTGCCGCCCCATCTACCACATGCGCTTCATGAAGGAGGACGACGCCCGCAAGCACGGCTTCGAACCGCGGGGGCAGGATGCCGAATCGGGAATGATGTGGGACGCGATCGATAACCATTACGTTTGCTTGAAGTTCTCGCCCGACGACAGCCATAAGGAACCGGTCACCGGCGTGGGCATCGCCCGCAAGGGGAAGAGCGATGACCTATACTACGTGATCGCCACCTCGCCCGGTACCGACATGACGCTTCCTTACTCCATCGACGAGCAATTCCCGGCCTATTGGGGAAGCAAGGAGTATAAATTGAAGAGCGAGAACCCGCCGTACCGCTTCGGGGTGGACCAAGAGAACGACTTGAACGAGGGAGACAGTTGGTTCGGCCGCAACAAAGCCACCAACCATGAGCAATGGATCTTCCCGGTCTACACCACCAAGCCGTTGGACTGGCCGATCCGGTTTACGAAAGCGACGGACTAGCGAAATACCTCGGAAACGATCCCTACGACCGTAGCCATCCCTCTCGAGGCCTCCGGAACGATCCCCACGACCGTAACGGCACCTCCCGAAGCCTCTGGAGTGATCCCTATGGTCGTAGTGGCCTCTCCCGAGGCGTCCGGAGCGATCCTTACGACCATAGCGGTCCTTTCCGATGTCTCGGGAGAGATTTCGACACCCGTAGGCATTGTTTGATAGAAAAATATATGATTATCAAAGGGATTATCCTGCATTTGTAGGAAACCTTACGTCTGCGGACAAGAGGAAAGTATTAACGAAAAAACAACAAACAGTATGAGTTTAGCGAAACAAATCGGATCGGTATCGAAGACCGCGTTGACCAACGCCGGCCACATGAACATGAACAACGAGATCTACGCCCGTATCTTGGATACGACCGTGGCCGCCCTCCATCTGGAGGCCCTCGCCCCGGGTTACAAGGAATGCATCGACCGGGAGGCGGAGTGCGTGAACCGCGTCACCAAGAGCGCCTCCACCGCCCAGCTGGAGGCGAAAGACAAGGAGCGTGACAAGACCCTCCAGTTCATCTACTCCATGAACGGCTCCTATAAGGTATGCCCCGACGAGACCCTGCGTACCCCCGCCCTGCTGGTAGACAGCGTGCTGCGGGCCTACGACAAGATCTACGCCAAGGCCTACGCCGAGGAGACCGCCCTGATCGACGGCCTGCTGCTCGACCTCGCCAAGGCTGACGTATCGGAAGCCCTCAAGACCCTCCACCTCGACACCTACGTGGCCCAGTTGAAAACCTTGAACGATGCCTACAAGGCTCTCGACATCACCCGCACCGACGAGTACTCCGCCCGTGTGAAGACCGATACCACCAAGGCCCGCAAGGCGACCGACGAGACCCTCGACCTCATCATCCAGCGTGTCAACGCCTACGCCGTACTTGAGCCTACCGAGGCCATCAACGCCTTCATCGACACCGTGAACCAGATCTTCCGCAAGTATAAGAACCTCATCGCCGCCAAGGGAGGTCCCACCAGCCCCTCCAAGCCCGACGACAAGCCTTATCCCACGCCCGACCCTACGCCCGAACCCGAGAACCCCGGCGGCGATAGCGAGAGCCCGGACGAGATCTGAGCCTAGCAAATTGTCAAACACTTAAAATCGAATCCATATGAACGAATTTTATCTTTCTAGAAAGATATCCGCGCGGCTCTCCCTCCGGGCCGCCATGCGGATGTTCTGTATCCTGACGCTGGCCCTATGGGGGCCGGCAATGGCAGGAGCGCAAGCGCAGCCACAGCCGCTTGACGTGGCTAGTACTAGTATTACTGATAAACTAACCCTCACCTATAAACCGAAAACCGCCGGCTCGACCGATTACGCTTGGTTTTACAAGATCGGGACTAATGGCACCGACACCGAGTTCTCCGGTACGCTGACGGGCACGAACGCAAACTGGCAGCAGGGCGCGATCAATATCAAAAGCGAGAAAGCGATAGCCGACGCGAATAATCTTGACAGCTACCCGATCCTAAAATTGGATGGGCTAAACCTGACCTCCACTACTGCCGACGGCTCATTATTTTATCTGGAGGGCAGTAAACCGTTCTGTATCCAAGCGACAGGCAACTCTGCCAGTAACCTGAAAGCGAAAAAGGATGTGATTAATAACTACCAAGGATGCATCCTGCTTCTGGATGGTGGCACCGCCGGATTGAATATCGCCGCGGAAGGAACTGGATCATATGGAATATATCTGTACTCTACTAGTTCTGCTATAAATACCACCATCAAAGGCAAGATAACTGTCACGGCGGAAGCTGTTGCTGTGTTTCTAGACAATTGGGGTGCTTTCTCGGCTACCGAAGACGCGAAAGTAACGGTTTCTTCGGAAGATAAAGATGGAGACGCAATTTATGGAAGCTCTAGAGTGAAATCCCCCTTCCTCCAATGGCAGTTCGCCACCGCCCCAACGAGTGGCCAGACGCTCGAGGTGAAAGACGCCAGCGGCCAATCGTTCGATCCCGCTATCCAATTCACCACCGACGGTAAAAAGAAGGGTTTCGCCATCAACGTCACAAAGAACACCGGCTACACCCTTTGGCTGGGCAACGAACAACTGATGGATTCGAAAGGAACAACCGTCTTTACGGCAACGGAAGATAAATTAGTCTCCTTCTCAGGCATGACGACTCTCCCCGCCGACTGGCCCGAGTACGCCAAATTAGCCAATGTCGGCCCGACTGGCACCGATGTCGCCGTCTCCGGCACTACCTACACCGTCAAGACCGCCTGCGGCCTCGCGTGGATCGCTTGGGTGACGAATAACGGGAAGACAATCGCCGATGCCGATAAAACCTATACCGATTCCTATCCCGCCTCCGAGGGCTTCAAAGACTGTACGGTTACGCTTGCGGACGATATCTCGCTGGCGAAACCTGCCCAAGGCGTGGCGAGCGGCTTCGAGGCTAATTGGATACCGATAGGGACTTATAAAGGCTTCGATGCACGTTACTACTTTCAAGGCACCTTCGATGGTGGCGGCCATACGATTACCGGAATGACGATCTCCTCGGCCTCGTTTTACTATATCGGCCTTTTCGGTTATCTGTATGGAGCGACCGTGCGGAATCTGACGATGGCAGGATCTGACAATATTAATTTGACAACTATTGCTAATGCTCAAGACACCGCTTACTATCTTGGCTGCGTGGCAGGTTATGTAAAGAATGGAAAAATCATCAATTGCCATAATCAATGCAAGGTTAGTTTTTCTGTGACCGGCAATTCTGGGTCTCTCGGTGGAATTGCCGGTTACTCTGAAGGTTCGGTGATTAGCGCTTGTTCAAACAGGGGAGCTGTCACTATGACCGGAAAGATGGGTCGTGGTGGTGGAATCGTAGCGACTAATAATGGCTCTTCTATCGTTTCCTGCTTCAATACGGAGGATATCCGTGTTACTGCTACCGGTTCTGGTTCTAGCGATGCCGCGTATGCGGGCGGTATCGGAGCCTATAGTAGCGGTAATTGTAGCATATCGCACTGCTATTCGACAGGGTGGATAATCGCTAAATCTTCCGCTGCTAATGCTTATTCTGGCGGCATTGCCGGACTATCTGAGAAAACGACGATTGAATCTTGTTTTGCCACAGGCGCTGTTTCTGCAGGATCAAACAGCGACAGCCGGATAGCTGCCGCAGGTGGTATTGTGGGGCAAGCTTTTGCTGGAAACATTAATATAACGATAAAGAATTGCCTCGCCTTAACTACCGCCGGCGTGAAAGCCTTAGGAAATACGTCGGATAAACAGGCCGGTCGGATTGTCGGATCTGATCCACCTACTAATAAAGTTACCCTTCTCGACAACTACGCCAGTACCATGATCCAACTGACGATAGGAGATAATACGCTAGCCGTCCCTACCGATAACATAGGTAGCGATAAGGCAAACGGTGCCGACACTTACCTCGATGATGTCGCCGCCGAGATCGCCGCTTGGGCAGGCCCCGAAAATACACAAGCCTTCACCGCCATCGGTACCGCCGAGAACGGCCTGCTCCCGCAACTGAAAGCTATTGCCGGCTATGGCGCTGACGGTCTGCCTACAGCTTACGCGAGTACTATTATCCCCGGCCAGTCCGGCTTGTCGTCTGCCTCCTATCTGAGGTCCTTGTTGTCACTGCCCTTGTCTTCTAGCGATACGATGACCTTCATGCTCTTCTACTCCAACAACAAATGGAGTTATAAAAAGGGAGCCGGAACGGAGACCCGTTTCAACGGCAAAATATCGTCACCCCCAGGCCCTTCCGCCAACAAGCTCATCGTCGCCACCGCTACCGGCAACCCGACGCTGACGTTGAATTACGTAACGATACGCCCGACCGACGGTGCTGCCTTGACCGTCAACGAAGGTTGCGATCTGACAATTGCGCAGACCGGTTCGATCCTCGGCTCGTCCGGTGCCTCTACCTTGATCAATAAAGGCACCTTGAGGCTGTCGGGCAGCAGCTTCCGCATTGAAAACAGCAGCTCGTCCGATATGCATTACTGCCTCGATAACTCTGGCACCTTCAGCGTGCTTGATCCGGTAAATGGCTATACCACTTTCCATTGTGCCCACACCGCTATCCATAACACCGGTACCCTTACCAATGCTTGGATGGAATGTCTGTTCACGGATGAGGCGGGAGATGCTGGCGCTACGATAAGGTTTCTGCCTCGCTCATCCCAGCCCATCGAAGTAAAACGCTACAACAAGACCTTAGCCACTACCGTTACGGCGGGCGAGGAGTATAAGCTCTGGGAGATGAAAGCTAGTACGTTTATCCCGCAGAAAGGCCTCGATAGCGAAGGCACGGCAATCGATCGCTTCCCTGCTCCCGAGGCGGATGGTAGGGTAACGACCTTTACGGAGGTGAGTGATTGGAAAGAGGTCGAGATCTCCGGCAATCAGAATCTCTCCGAGGCCGGCCTGTCACAGAGTGTCATCGTTAAATCCGATGGCGTGCTTACCGTCGATAGCGAGAATGCGTCCGTCTTTGAGTTGACATTGGAGGAGGGTGCGCAGGTCGTGACAACGAATGCGCTGAAGGTGTCCAAGACTTTCAAAACCAACCGTTCGCTGAATAACAAATGGACGACCTTCGGTAGCCCTATCGAATTGACAGCCTCTGCGGAATATGGTAGTGGGCTAATCCTTTATGCCGCCACCGGCTACACCGCTAAGGAGGCCGTTGCCCAAGGTTGGGAAGAGGTCTCTGTCCTTTACGGGAAAAGGGTCGATCTCACCGCCGGTAGCCCCTATCTGTTGGCCGCCGACGCAGCCTTGACTCGGGTAACCTTTAGCCAAACAGCCTCCGACGCGCCGATCGAGATACCGGCTACGGCTACGGTCGCTTCCGGCGATGCCCTCGAGAACGGCGTGTTCCTCTTCCGGACGAACCCGAATCTCGCCAACCTTACGCTCCGTGGTATCTACGTGCTCAATGCCGAGGGTACCCGCTTCGACCTTCAGGAGGCGGATTATGTGCTGAAGCCTTTCGAGGCATACATCACCGCCAATGCCGTCACCCGCTCGCTGGTTCGTAGCGTGGGTGTGTGCGATGGCTCCGTGGTGACCGCCAACGAGATCGCTACCGCTACCGCCGCTGTCCGTATCTGGGCCGCCGACGGTGCGCTGCATGTCTATTCCGGGGAGGCCGCCGCGCTTACCGTGGTACGCTCCGACGGACGTACCGTCTACGCCGCCTCTATCGTCCCCGGCGATACCCGCTTGGCTTTGCCTTCCGGTATTTACATGGTTCGAATCAATAACATCACTTATAAAATAGCGCTTTGATATGAAACAATATACTAGTTTATGGCTCGTATGCCTGCTGGCGGTCTTCTCGATGACCGCCCGGGCGCAGGAAGGGATCGAGACGAAGGCCCGTCCCGACTACCCCGCTCTTCCTTTCATGTTGACTTTCGAGGCTCCCGCGGAAGGATCTGCCTCCTTATCGATCTCGGCGGACGGTGAGACCCTCACATCCCCTACGACCTTGCATTCCGGCACCGAGGTGACGATTACCGTCACCCCCGCCGACGGCTACCGAATGGCTTCCGGTTACCCGAAGGTTTACCGCACGGGTACGCCCTCCGAAACGGTACCGGCTACGTTTAAGCCCGATGCCAGTAGCGGTATCGCCTACCTCTACACCTTCACCATGCCGGACTTCCCGGTCACGGTAGAGGTGGAGTACGAGAAGATCCAGTCCACCGTCACCTTCGCCAACCCGGCGAACGGTACGCTTACCTTGAGTACCGCCGATGCTCCGGGTAGTTCGATTGTTTCCGGCGGCGAGGTCGCCTCCGGTACGAAGGTGACGATTGCCGCCACCCCCAACAAAGGCTACCAAATGGTGTTCGGCTCCTTGAAGGTATCCGGGAAGGTCGGGGATAAAACCAATACTGTTCCGTTGCAGAAAGAGAAAGATGGTACGACCTACTTCTTGATGCCGGCCTATACGGTGGAGGCTGAGGTGAAATTTGAGCCTATCCTCGTGGCTCTGTCCTCGGAAGCCCGTTTGAGTTCCCTATCGTATAAGGAAGGAAGTGGGGAGGTTACCCCGCTTCCCGGTTTTCTTGCCTCTACGATGAAATATGAGGTGCTGCTCCCAAATTCCACCCAGAAATCGGCTACCCTCACCTCATCCGGCCAGCTGGCCGATGCGAAGGCTGAGCTGCTCGTGAATGGATCGCCTGTTTCCGTAGAACCGACAGGATCGTTCACGGCTACCGTATCGCTCGAGAGTGGATCGGCCAAGGCTACCTTGGTCGTTACCGCCGAGGATGGACAGACCAAGCGTACGTATGAGGTAAACTTCACGGTACTTCCCGAGTCGGAATATTACGTCAAGATCCTGCAGCCGGAAGGCGGTACGATCTCCGTTTCTTATACAAAAGAGGGTAAGGAAGTGAGCGTGAAATCCGGTGATGCCGTACCCGTTGGTACTGAGTTGAGCTTGGCACATACGGCCTTGCCAAAGTACGAATTCGTGAGTTACAAAGTGAATGATGACCCGCTAGCATCTGGGAATATTACCGTCTCCGGTACCGACGACTTGACGATAACCGCTACCTTTAAGCTGCAATCTCCCGTAATCCCGGAAGAGATCGGTACGCCAGCCGTTCCCAAGGAAAAGGAAGGGCAGGAGGGAACGAATGTTCCAACGGATGATAACCCGATCGTGATCATCCCCGATGCCGTATCCCTGCCATCGGATACGGAACTCTCCAGCCTCCGCTTGGTGAAGGAAGATATAGAAGACCCAGCGAAAAAGGCTGAGATTGAAGAGAAAGCGGAAGCTGCCGCCCAAGATGCGGGTATCGCTCCTGATGCCCCGAAGATCGTGATGGAAGTGACCTTGGTTAAGGTGACGACCACGATTTCCGCTACCGACGCATCCACCACTACCGCCGTAACTCCCGTGCAGCCCTCCGATATCGTGACGGTACGTATCCCGTATCCGGAAGGCGTAAATAAAACCCAACATGATATCGTGATTATCCACCTCCGCTCGGACGGCGTGGTAGACGTGTATTCCGAGGGTAATAACAATTTGACATTAGAGGATGATTATATGGAGATCTCCGTTGCCAGCTTCAGCCCGTTCGTGGTAAGCTATACGCCCAAATCTGGGCCAGTGGATCCCGATTATCCTGACACACCCGACACCCCGGATACCCCGGATGTCCCGACATCGAATGCCTCGGTAGAGGGAGGCATAGCGGTTTGGACCTCTGCCAACGCCCTCCATATCCGTGCGGATCGTCCGGCTGAGGCATGGGTTGTCGGCCTGTCGGGTACTAGTCGTGCCCGGTTTGCGGTCGTTCCCGGCGAGACAAGACGCGCTCTTCCTGCGGGAGTCTATCTTGTCCGAATAGCTGACCAGACCTATAAGGTACGGATACGGAACTAAACGTTGTTTGTTTGACGTGAGAGGGATGTCCTTGTTTCTCCTTGGGGAGAGCGGGGCATCCCTTCTTTTTTGTGAATATGTTTCTTAACATACATACCCGTAATCAATTGGTTAGCCGCAAATGCTTATCTTTGAGCTATCCCGATGTAAACGCTTACAATATGCTAGTCATTTAAACTCAATTATAGTATGAAACCGGAAGATTACATTACCAGAGAGGAGAAGTATGGTGCCCACAACTACCATCCTCTGCCGGTCGTTCTCAGAAGAGGCGAAGGCGTGTTCGTGTGGGACGTGGAAGGAAAACGTTATTTTGATTTCTTGTCTGGCTATTCTGCCTTGAGCCAAGGACATTGCCATCCTAAGATCGTGAAGGCCCTGATGGAGCAGGCGGAGAAGCTTACGCTCGTATCCCGTGCTTTTCATGCGGATATACTGGGTGAGTACATGGAATTTACCTGTAAGTTTTTCGGATATGATAAGCTCTTGCCGATGAATACGGGGGCCGAGGCGGTAGAGACGGCCTTGAAGCTTTGCCGCCGTTGGGGATACCGTCGGAAAGGGGTCGCTCCGGAGCGTGCGAAGATCGTGGTTTGTAGCGAGAATTTCCACGGACGTACGATTACGATTATCTCCATGAGCACCGATCCTAGTTCCTACGCCGATTTCGGCCCTTATACGCCCGGATTTATAAAGATACCCTATAATAAGGTGGATGCGTTGGCCGAGGCCTTGAAAGATCCCGATGTAGTAGGCTTCTTGGTGGAACCGATCCAAGGTGAGGCCGGGGTCGTGGTGCCCGACGATGGTTATCTGCGGGCTTGCTATGATCTTTGCCATCAGCATAATGTGTTGTTTATCGCGGATGAGATACAGACAGGTATCGGTCGTACCGGTAAGCTATTGGCTTGTGATTACGAGGGGATTCGCCCGGATATCTTGATCTTGGGAAAGGCGTTGTCCGGTGGGGTCAGTCCGGTCTCGGCGGTATTGGCGGATGATGAGATCATGCTAACGATCGCTCCGGGAGAGCACGGTTCTACGTATGGTGGAAATCCGTTGGCGGCGAAAGTCGCTATCGCAGCCTTGGAGGTGGTACGTGACGAGCATTTGTCGGAGAATGCGTTTAAGATGGGTGAATTGTTCCGTGGTGAGATCGAGAAGATCGATAATCCGATGATTAAGAAAGTACGGGGTAAAGGCTTGCTGAACGCTGTCGTGACGGAACCTAAAGATGGGAAGACGGCTTGGGATATCTGTCTGGCGTTGAAGGAAAATGGCTTGATAGCTAAGCCTACCCACGATCATATCATCCGCTTCACGCCTCCTTTGGTGATTACTGAGGAGCAAATGATGGAAGCGATTGGCATTATACGAGATACGTTCGCTAAATTCTAGTGTATGAAGATAAATGTAATAGGTGTTCCCTTGAATCTGGGATGTGACCGGGCTGGCGTAGAGCGTGCCCCGAACCACCTTCGGGAACGGGGATTGATGGGGGTGATCCGGAAGAACGGGCATAAAGCCTTTGACTTGGGTAATTTGTATGTACCCCCTGTTAGCGAGGCGGATAAGTTCGTACGGGGTAACAGCATGAAATATCTGGATGCGATCGTGGAGGTGAATACGAATCTGGCGGAGTTGGTTTATGATACATTGCGTGGAGGAGCGTTCCCCTTGGTGATTGGCGGGGATCATTCGCTGGGTTTAGGTAGCGCCTCGGGCGTGGGTAAATGTTATGATGATTTCGGTATTATCTGGCTGGACGCTCATGGGGATATCAATACCAGCGAGACTTCTCCCAGTGGTAATATCCACGGGATGCCTCTGAGTGCGTTGATGGGGATGGGAAGCGAGGAACTGGTGAATATCTACGCTCCCGGGAATAAGGTGAATCCGCAGAACGTATTCTTGGTCGGGACCCGCAGTCTGGATGAGGGCGAGTGGGATTTGATCGAGCGGGAGAAGCTGAGTGTCTATACGATGGAGACGATCCATCTGAAAGGCATCGGCTTCGTAGCTGAGGACATCAAGCGGAAATTGAAGGAACGGAAGATCCGCAACGTGCATTTCAGCATAGACGTGGATAGCATAGACCCCCGTTTCGCTCCGGGCACGGGAACTCGTGTGTGTGAGGGACTGATGCCGGATGAGTTTAATAACTTCGTGGATCATATGTTGTCTACGAATCTGGTTAAGTCGATGGATTTGGTAGAGCTGAATCCGGAGCTGGACGTGAACGAGCAGACCACAAACCTTTGTCTGCAGATCATCGATTATATTACCGCCCGTCTATAAGGAATCTAAATTCCATGGTTTATGATAAGAGTGTGAAAAGGAAGTCCCCTTGTTCCGGTTAAGAC
>OOCZ01002054.1_pt1 | contig 11424 bp, 9 predicted proteins | sample 1671631 | NCBI WGS metagenome assembly OOCZ01 (sample SAMN06348176, study PRJEB24527) | human gut metagenome | reverse complement strand
AGTTTTTGTTGCAATCGGTTATTTTGTTTCAAAGTATTTTTATGAAAAATACGGTGTAAGTTCGTGTTTTAATATTTATATTCCGAAAAGGCTTAGAAAAACGGTGTCTTCTCTCGGAGGTGTGCAAAATATTATCAGAATATCAAATGATTTGATTGAAGTAAGAAATCCTAAACTTATAAATGAAATTGATTTGAAATGTGAAGTTAAAGAAAATCAAATTAAAATTGATTTGAATAAAATTTCCGACTTGAAAGAATATTTGGGTTAAGTTATAATATTTTCGGTGATATTATGACTGTCAGAGAAATGCTGTTTGAAAATCAAGATGTTAAATACGGCGATTTTCATTCAAAACTTATTCCCGGTATTGATAGGGGCGAGATTATTGGTGTTAGGCTTCCTGTTATCAGGAAAATAGCTAAAAAAGCTGCACTTGATGATTTAGATATAAATACTTTTTATTATGAAGAAAAAATGATAAAAGGTATGGTTATTGAATATAATAAGAAGCTTTCACTTGATGAGCGATTTGCGCTTCTTGATGATTTTGTACCTTTAATTGATAATTGGGCAATATGTGATTGTTGCTGTGCAACTTATAAATTCACATTAAAAAATCTAAACGAAGTATTTAATTATATTTTGAAGTATAAAGACGGCAGCGAATACGAAGTTAGATTTATGTGTGTTATGATGCTTGATTATTTCCTGAAAAATGAATTTATCGCAGAGGTATTAAGTACTCTTTTATCACTTAATCGTGATGAATATTATATCAATATGGCAGTGGCTTGGGCGCTTGCTACTGCTTATGTAAATTTTAAAGATAAAGTTAATCCTGTTTTGGAAAATAAGGTGTTGCCTGCCTGGGTTCATAATAAAACAATTCAAAAAATATGTGAATCATACAGAATATGTGATGATGATAAAAAATATTTAAAAACTCTTAAAATAAAATAGTGAAAAACGACGGTGTTTTTCACTGTTTTATTTTATTTTATAAAGTATTGACATAATAATATTCTGTGACTATAATACAGTTGATTTTGAAATATATGTTTGAAAGGCAAGCGATTTTTTTGCAAAAAAGTTTAGCGAAAAATAATAAAAATACTTTGTTGATGACGCAAGGCAATGTTTGGAAACTTCTTGTCACTTTTTCAATTCCTCTTATTATCGGCAATTTGCTTCAGCAGATGTATAATACCGCCGATTCAATCATAGTAGGTAATTTTGTGGGAAGTAACGGATTGGCCGCTGTCGGCTCCGGCACTGCATTGATAAATTTGATTATTGCTTTTGCACAGGGTGCTTCCGTAGGCGCAGGCGTAGTTGTTTCGCAATACATAGGTGCTGATAAAAAAGATAAAATCAAAATTTCTGTTCATACTTCAATTTGTATTTCAATAATACTCGGATTGATTTTGTCTTTACTTGGAATTTTTGCTTCACCGTCTTTGCTTATTATGATGAAAACACCTAAAGTGGTATTAAAATCATCTATCCTTTATCTTCAAATTTACTGCGGTGGCTTAATATTCAATGTTATATATAATATGGCTACCGGAATATTAAACGCAGCCGGAAATTCCAAAAAACCGCTGGTTTATCTTGCAATAGCCTCATTTACAAATATTATACTTGATTTGTTATTTATTAAAATATTTAAACTTGGTGTAATGGGCGCTGCAATAGCAACCGATATAAGCCAGGCAATTTCCTGTATATTGGCAATAGGCTACTTACTGAAAGTAAAATCAGATTATAAACTTTACATAAAAGATTTAAAAATCAATAAAGAAACAGCTGTAAAAATTATAAAAATCGGATTGCCGACTGCTATTCAAAATATGGTTATTTCTTTTTCCAATGTGCTTGTACAATCAAGCGTTAATGCTTACGGTGCAACTGCAATGGCAGGGTATGCGGCTTATCTTAAAATTGACGGATTTAACATTTTGCCTGTTTTAAGTATCAGTATGGCTGTTACTACATTCACAGGGCAAAATGTTGGCGCAAACAGACTTGATAGGGTTAAAAAAGGTATGTATTCATCGCTTATCATGGTACTTGTTTACACAGCATTTATAGGTGCGGTTTTACTTATTTTTTCACATCAAGTTTTAGGCTTGTTTACTCACAGCGCTCATGTTATTACATATGGTCAATTAGTTATGAAATATTTTTGTCCGTATTATTTCCTTTTGGGTATACTTAATGTTCTTGCAGGAACCGTAAGAGGTGCAGGCAAGGGAATTCCACCGATGATTATTCTTCTTTTTTCAATGTGTATTTTCCGTATATTATGGATTAAAATTGCATTGCCGTTTTATTCATCAATTGACGGAGTATTTATTCTTTATCCTATTTCTTGGCTTGTTGGAGCAATTTTAATGATTTTTTATACAAAATTCGGCAAGTGGTTGCCTCATAAGCAGATGGAGAAAAAAGAAAATAGTTAATCCTATTGACTTTAATAATTGGTATGATATAATATCTTCACGAAAACAAGTGTGGATTTTTCCTGACTTATGTCATCTTTTCGCCATGCAGTCTTTTTTGACTGTGTGGCTTATTTTATGCCTAAATAAAGGAGAATTTATGAAAAACGATACTTTTATGAAGGAAAAGCCTGTTTTTCCTCTTATTATATCTATGGCACTGCCTATGATAATTTCAATGTGTGTTAATTCGCTTTATAATATTGTAGACAGCTATTTTGTAGCGAAAATCAGTGAAGACGCAATGACTTCGCTTTCGCTTGTATATCCTGTTCAAAATTTTGTTAACGCTGTTGCTATCGGTTTCGGTGTAGGTATAAATGCTGTAATTGCTTTTTATCTTGGCGCAGGGGATAAAAATAAAGCTGATAGTGCAGCAACTCAAGGTTTTCTTCTTTCGATTATTCACGGTGTGGTATTGACTTTCACCTGCATTTTTATTATGAAACCTTTTCTTTTAGCATTTACTAAAGACGGAAATGTTATTTCCCTTGGTGTTCAGTATTGTAATATTGTTTTTCTTTTTACAGTGATTAACAGCCTTAATCTCTTTTTTGAAAAGCTTTTTCAGGCAGAGGGAAATATGAAAATTACAATGATAGGGTTAATGGTAGGGTGCATCACAAATATTATCCTTGACCCGATTATGATTTTTGGACTTGCATTTTTTCCGAAAATGGGAATTAAAGGTGCGGCTTTGGCAACTGCACTTGGGCAATGTGTTACTTTTTTGATATATTTAATTTATTATTTTGCTAAACCGGGCAGTGTAAGAGTGAATAAAAAATACTTTAAGTTAACATCATATATTGTTAAAAAGCTTTATTCTATCGGTATTCCTGCGATTTTAAATTTGGCACTTCCGTCAATACTTATTTCTTCGTTAAATGCAATATTGGCAACTTTTTCGCAGGTATATGTATTGGTACTCGGTGTATATTATAAACTTCAAACTTTTCTTTATTTAACCGCCAACGGTATAATTCAGGGAATGAGGCCTATTATTGCTTATAATTACGGTGCAGGTGAATATAAAAGAGTACGCAAAATTTATAACTATGTCCTTATTATGATTGCGATTATTATGGCAGTAGGTATGGTTATTTGCTTAACTGTTCCGTCAAATATAATTTCAATGTTCACATCTAACAGCGAAACTGTAAAGCTTGGTGCAACTGCTTTAAGAATTATAAGTGCAGGTTTTGTATTTTCTGCTGTGTCTGTAACCTCTTGCGGTGCTCTTGAAGGACTTAGTAAGGGCTTTCCGTCACTCGTAATTTCACTTTGCAGATATATAGTTATAATTATTCCGTCAGCATTTGTTTTAAGCAAATTTTTCGGCGCAATCGGTGTTTGGCACGCGTTTTGGGTTGCTGAATTATTAACTGCAATTATATCAATATTTGTTTATAAAAAGTCTGTTAAATTTAATAAGAATTAAAGAAAGCACCTAAAGGTTATAAATTTCCTTTAGGTGCTGTTTTTAAAATATTAAGTTTATAACAATGCATAAAATTGAGCCGGCAACAAGCGGTGTGATTATTGAAAGCAGCGTGTATTTTATGCTTCTTGTTTCTTTGATTATGGTGAAAAGTGTTGTTGCACACGGAAAATGAAACATACTGAAAATGCAGGCACATATTGCTGTTTTCACAGTCCATCCGTTAGTAATCAATATTTCTTTTAAGCTTTCAATTGATGAATAGTCGCTTATTACCGATGTTGATAAATATGCCATCAATGCTATCGGCAGTACAATTTCATTTGCCGGAAGCCCAATTATAAACGCCATCAGCATTACACCGTCAAGACCGATTAAATTACCGATAGGTTCGAGCTTATTACTTATAATAATCAGCAGGGAAGAACTGTCAATTTGTATATTTGCAAGCGCCCATATCATTAAACCGGCGGGCAGTGCAACAACCACTGCTCTGAAAAGGACTAACAATATTTTTTCTCTTACAGTTGTTAAAATTACATTTTTAAAATCAGGCACCCGATATTTAGGCAGTTCAAAAACAAGCGAACTGCTTTTTCCTTTTAATACAGTCAGGCTGAGAATTTTAGAGCATATCATTGTGCCGAAAATCGAAATCACGAGAAAGAGTAAAAGCACTAAACTTGCATAAAATGAATTTTTAGCAAGAAATATAGATATTATTGCTATTAAAAAAGGAAATCTGCCGTTGCAAGGGGTTAGGGAATTGGTAATGATTGCAATTGAACGCTCACGCGGTGAATCAATTATTCTTGCTCCGGTAACGCCGACTGCATTGCACCCAAGTCCCATACAGGTGGTTAAAGCCTGCTTGCCGCATGCATTGCATTTTTCAAAAGGTCTGTCAAGGTTAAATGCAAATCTCGGCAGTATTCCCCAATCTTCCAATATTGCAAACAGCGGAAAAAATATCGCCATAGGCGGAAGCATAACCGCCACAACCCATAATAATACTTTGAGCATTCCGTCAATAAGCAGGCTGATTATTATCGGTGAAATGCCGAACTCTCTCATTTTGTCTGACAAAAATTCTTCAAAGTTAAAAAATGCAGATGAAAGTATTTCACTCGGGTAATTTGAGCCTTTTATAGTTATCCATAATATTATGCCGAACATTACCAGCATTATAGGTATAGATGTATATTTTCCGAGTATTATTTTATCTATAAATTCATCTCGTTTTTCTTTTTTAGACGGAGCTTGCGTTACTGCTTTATCTGTTACAAATTCGGCTTTGTACGCAAGGTTTTCAATATCTATTTTGTTTAAATCATATTCTTTTTTTGAGTAGTAATCTTCGCTGTTGGTGGATATTAAATGTATTTCTTCCAGCAGTTCGTTTATACCTTTTCCGCTTCTTGCAGTTGCTTTAATTACAGGTACGCCGAGCAAATTGCTTAAAATATTTTTATCTATTTCTATGTTTCTTTTTTTCGCTTCATCGCATAAATTGAGCATTACTACTACTTTGTTTGTTATTTCTAATATTTGATAAAACAGCATTAAGTTTCGTTGCAGTAATGTGGAGTCGATTACAATTACAACACAGTCGTACTTTTCTTTAAGCAGATATTCGCCTGCAACTCGTTCTTCTTCGCTTGACGGTATTAAGCTGTATGTACCCGGCAAATCTATTAACCTGTAATTGTTATATTTATAATAGAAATTACCGTCTGCCGAGTCTACTGTTTTACCTGTCCAGTTACCTGTGTGTTGGTGCATTCCTGTTAATTCGTTAAATACTGTGCTTTTTCCTACATTGGGATTACCCATCAGCAATACTTTTTTCTCTTTCATATTTGTGCCACCTCAATTTTTTGGGCGTCTTTTTTTCTTATGGCAAGCTTGCTTGAACATATTTGATATGCAATGGGGGAACGGCTTATTCCAATATTTTTACATTCAATCTTTTGCCCTTTTGATATTCCGAGTTCGCCTAATCTGTGTTTTAATGAGCAGTTTTCACTTATAGTTACAATTTTGCATATTTCATTTTCTTTCATTTGCGATAGAAGCATATATTTTCACACCTTTCGTGTACTTTTTGCTATGATCATTCTATGCTTGGTGGCAGAATTTGTTAAATTGTCGATTTCTATTGAAATTATTGTTTAAGCGTGATAAAATACTATGTGTAATTTATTTTAAATAAGGGGTATTTTTTATGGGAAATCAATTTATTATGCCGGGACGGGTGTTTTATGGCGAAAATGCACTTGCAAATGCAAGCGATGTAATTGCCTCTCTCGGTAAAAAAGCACTTGTTGTTACCGACCCTATGATGATGAAGCTCGGTACTGCTAAAATGGTTACCGATATACTTGATGAAAAAGGAATTCACTATGCAATTTATTCAAATATTACAGGTGAACCTACTGATAAAATGATTGAAGCCGGACTTGATGTTTATAATGACCAAGGCTGTGATTTTCTTATTGCGGTAGGCGGCGGTTCACCGATCGATTCAATGAAGGCTATTGCCGCTGTATCAACAAGCGGCGGTTCTATTGATGATTATCTTGGAAAAGTAATTACAGTTCCTACACCGCCTATGGTTGCCATTCCTACTACATCAGGTACAGGTTCTGAAGCAACACAGTTTACAATAATCACTAACACTGAAAAGGATATTAAAATGCTTCTTAAAGGTGCAGTGCTTATGCCGGATATTGCTATTGATGACCCTGCATTTACGCTCACAGCACCTAAAAGTGTCACTGCTGCAACAGGACTTGATGCACTTTGCCACGCAAGTGAAGCATATACCTCGCGCAAGTCACAGCCGCTTACTGATGAATTTGCAATTTCTGCAATAAAAAAGATATTCAAGTATCTCCCGATTTGCTATAATGACGGCAGTAATGTTGAAGCAAGGGCGCAAATGTCACTTGCAGCATTTGAAGCAGGTGTAGCGTTTAATAATGCCTCTGTAACAGTTATTCACGGTATGAGTAGGCCTATCGGCGCACTTTTCCATGTACCGCACGGTATCAGCAATGCAATGCTTCTTTCAGCTTGCTTTAGCTATGTTTATGACGGTGCATATGGCAGATTTGCTGATATGGCACGCGAAATCGGTGTTGCAGATGAAAAAGACGATGATAAATCGGCAGCTGAGAAGTTTATTGCCGCTTGCAATGAACTTTGCAAGATTTGTGAAATTCCGAGCCTTGAAGAATATGGAATTAACAAAGATGATTTCTTCGCTAATATGGATAAAATGGCAGAGGACGCTATGGCTTCCGGCTCACCGTCAAACACTATTAAGGAACTTAATAAAGAAGATTTATTAAACATTTACAAAGAGCTTTGGAAATAAAGGAGAGAATATGAAAAAGATTATTAAAATATTCAGCGCAATATTAGCTGTTATTATGGTGCTTTCATCAACTTCAGTCGCGTTTGCTTATACACAAACTTACAGCAAGTATGATGATAAAACATATATTCATAACACAAGATTTGATGCCTTGCCTAAAGTTATTGGCATTGATGTATCAGAGCATAATAAAACTATCGACTTTAATAAGGTTAAGGCTGACGGTATTGATTTTGTTTATGTAAGGGTGGGTTATACAGGATATACTAAATCAAAGCTTTCACTCAATTATGACCCTTATTATCAAACCAATATTGCAAATGCGCTTGCTGCCGGGCTTCAGGTTGGTGTTTATTGGTATTCGCAGGCACTTAATGAATCAGAAGCTTCGCAGGAAGCAAATATGCTTCTTAACGCAATTGCAGGCTATAATGTTACATTGCCTGTTGTAGACGATTATGAATTTGCACCTGTTGGCGACAGAGGCAGGCTTAACAGTGCTAATCTTTCAAAAGACCAAATGACTGCTAATTCACTTGCATTTTTAAATACTGTTGCTCAAAGGGGATATGTACCTTGCCTTTATGCAAATAAGTCCTTCTTGGAAAACAGGGTAAATGCTTCGCAAATTGCACAAATTGCAAAGATATGGCTTGCTCATTACAATACAGTTACAGGCTATGCCGGTGATTATGAATATTGGCAGTTTACTTCAGACGGTAAAGTTGATGGTATTTCAGGCAGAGTTGATATGAATGTTTGGTATCAAGGTGCTATGCCTGTGCCAAATCCTTCCCCTAAAAAAGTTACCGGTGTTAAGCTTAAGAAAAGAACAAATACTACTTTGACTTTCACTTGGAATAAGCAAGTTTCGGCAACATATTATAATATTTATAAGTATGACTTTAGTGCCGATAAATATGTTTATTTAGGTTCTACTCAAGGTAATGTAAATTCTTATTACATTTCAGGTATTCCTGAAGGTTCATATAACAAATTTAAAGTTTCAGCTGTTGCTCTTGGCGTCGAAGGGGCAAAAAGTGCTGTATATAAAGAAGTAAACACACCTAAAAAGGTGAAAATAAAACTTGCCAAGAGTAAAAAGAAAAAGAAAATTACTTATAAGTGGAAGAAAGTAAAATGCACGGGTTATCAATATCAGTGGTCAACAAGCAAAAAATTTAAAAAGAATTATTTGACTAAAACAACTAAAAATACATCAGTTACTATTAAGACATCAAAAAGTAAAAAAACTTATTATGTTCGCGTAAGGGCGTATGTTAAACATCCAAACGGTACTAAGTATTACGGTAAATGGTCAACTGTTAAAAAAGTAAAAGTTAAATAAATTGAAAAGGCACATCAAGATAAAATCTTGATGTGCCTTTTTTATTAAAGCTCCTTTAAAAATCTTATTTGCTCTTTTTCATTGTTGTAACCGAGTTTGCGATAGAATTCGTGTGCTTCTTTTCTTGAATATCCCGAGTTGACTCTGATTTTATTTATTCTGATTGATAATGCCCAATTTTCAACCGCTTTAATAAGTTTAGTGCCTATTTTATGCTTTCTGTATTCTTTTGATACAGCCAAGCCTAAAAAATTAACAAGTTCATCAAAATAGAGCGTTTTGTATACTTGAGCGTGCAAATAGCCGACTGCTTTTCCGTCATAATCCGCAACAAATACTCTCTCGTTTTTTAAATCAAGTTCTTCTAATCTTGTTTTTACTAATTTTTCATTGCAATTGTAACCTAAATCGTCACAAGATATTTTGCAAATATCCTTATAGTCATCAACTTTTGCAAGCCGAATAGTCAATTTGCTGTCGTCATATATAACAGGTTCGCTTTCTGTTAGCGGTACATATATTTCATAATATCTTTCTTTTCTTCGTTTTGCACGGTCTGTTGCCAAATGTAATACTTCAATAATATATTCCTTTTTTATGCTGTATTTTGATTCTTTTAACCAAGAGTTAAATATTAAATCGTGCATCTTTTTTAATTCGTCACCGGCATAATTACCCTTTTCCGATGTAAACACAGCGTATTTACCGCAGGGAATTTTAATCATTTCAAGGTTTTCTTTTGTTATATCTTTCTTTTTTCTCGCGATTGAATATTTGCCATTATCAAAAATACCGTACCATAATCCGTCATATCCGTCACAAATTCTTTCAGGATAGTTTTCATAATCTTCAGACCAAATTTCTTTTTCCTGTTCAAATCTGTCGCAGGCTTGGCAACATAAATCTTTTGAGATTCCGTATACAGTAGTTTCATTCAAATCAATAATTTTGAATTTGATTTTTGTCGCACCTTTTACATTTATTTGCAGGCGGAAAAATATTTACTTCGCAATCTTTATTTCGTGCTTGCGTAGGTGTTACACCGTGTTGGTTATAAAAAGCTTTGCAAAAGGAATCATAGCTGTTAAAATTATATTTGAAAGCAATATCGGTTATTGTATCACTGCTGTTTTGTAAATCGTAAACAGATATCTCTAATGTTCTTTTTCTGACATAATCTTTAATAGTTGTGCCAAGCATAGAAACAAAAAATCTATTGATTGAATCATTGCTTTGATTTGTTATTTTTGCAAGTTCGTCAATTTCAATATCTTTGCAAATGTTGTTTTCGATATAATCGCAAGCCTCGTTAAGTTCATTTAAAATGTTCATATTTATCACCTCGTTTATCATTATATCAGGTTAATATTAAACCCGCACTGAATATTCGGTGCGGGTTTTTCAGTATCAAATTATTTATCTGAATATAACTTTTCGTGACGTTTTTCTACTTCGACTTTATGTCTTTTTTGGATCAGTTGCATTAAAATGAACATTAGTACAAGCAAAACAGCCGGAATAATCGTAGCCGCGTCATAAAGTTTTGAAAGTACAGCTTCATCCTGAAAGGCCTGTGTGCCTTTATATCCTATTATACCTAAAATAGCCGATGCACCGGAGCCGGCTGCTGTTTGGCCGAGCTTTCTTACAAATGAGTATACACTGTAAGCTGTGCCTTCTTCGCGCCTGCCTGAAAGAAGTTCCTGATAATCGGTTACATCCATTACAAGCGCCCATACTTCAAGTACAAGGAATGTTTGGCCGGCACCGGAAAAGAAAATTAAAATTAAGAAAATATACGGGTTTTCGCTGAGTGCTGAAAATCTTAATGTCACCATTAAAATATTAACAATTGCCGCAAAAAGCAAACCTGCCGCGCAAATTTCTTTTTTACCGTATTTTCTAATAAGCTTATTCATAAACGGTAAAAATAAAGCCATCGGCAGATATGTGCATACCGTTACCAAGCTGTAAAGACCCGGCTTATCAAAGTATGTTTTGAAAAGATAGTTATAAATTGTTTGCGTATACATTTGGAAGCCTATAAGAAGCATTGAAATTAGGCAAAGTACAATAAAAGGCTTGTTTTTAAACATAATTTTTATTGTTTTAAATAAGCTGTAATCACTTGCTTTTTGTGTAGGCGGTAATTGAATTCTTTCTTTAGTTAATTTGTAGTGGGTGATTATAATTATTACCGAAAGTACGGCGAGTGCGCCGACTGAAATTGAAAGCTTTGTTCCGTTTAACACTTTTGCTGTGCTTCCGTCAGCTCCCATTACTGTGCTGTAAACTACAAGCGGTAAAAGTATTTGAGCAGGAAGCCCGCCGATACCTGCACCTACCGAGCGCCACATTGAAAGGGAAGAACGCTCAACTTCATCATCGGTAATTACAGATGCAAGCGAACCGTAAGGAATGTTAATTCCTGTATACATCATTCCGTAGAAAATATATGTAATGTAAGCGTAAATTAAATACTGATTATCAGACAGACCCGGTATTTTGTAAAACATTAAGAATGCTCCGATTGCTAACGGAAATGACGCCCAAAGTATGTAAGGCCTGAATCTACCGTATTTTGTAGGCTTTCTCGAATCAATAAATGCACCCCAAATTGGGTCGTTAATTGCATCCCATATCCTTGCAACAAACATTAAAACAGCAATTTTGCCGGCGGATATGCCCAATACATCTGTATAAAACATATTTAAAAATGATGATACCAAGCCGAATGTCATTATTCCGCCCA
>OOCZ01002051.1_pt1 | contig 11456 bp, 9 predicted proteins | sample 1671631 | NCBI WGS metagenome assembly OOCZ01 (sample SAMN06348176, study PRJEB24527) | human gut metagenome | reverse complement strand
CCTTCGGGATATAATCCGGGCTTCTTTCCGAGAGGCTGCTGATCACGATGCTGTACGTATGCCGGATATCGAAGCCCAGAGGAGCCGTATACGTGCGCCCCATCACATACAGGTAGTCCACAAGGAACCAAAGGAAGACCGAGACCAGCAATAACTCAGCCCACAACCAAGCGTTTTGCTTGCGCTGGTTCCAGATCAATTGTAATAAATGTCGTATCATATCTTTCTATTATTTTAGTATAGCTATCATCCAACGCGGGAGATTAATGAACATTCTCGTTGCGAGCCGGGATGCCGGCGCTCAGCAGGTTCAACGCAAGACAAGCAAGGAACGCATAAAGGAAGATCAATGGATTGAACATCATCTCCGCATTGACGAAGGTGCGACCGATACCCATCGATGCCGTGCCCGTATCTAGCAACCAATCGGACAAGAGCAATACGGAGGCGTATGAGAAAAACAGACCTAACACCCCTCCCAGCAAGGTCTGCAACAGATTCTCGTAGAGTACCTGCGTCAGTAATTCCGAGCGTGTCGCCCCGAACGCCTTCCTCACCCCGATCTCCGCCATACGTTTACGCATCCGGCTTTGCGTCATACCGCTCATGTTGATGGCAGGGATCAGCAAAAGGACAAGAACGATGATAACATATTTCATGACCAGTTCCCGTACATTCGGCTCAGAGAAAGCATCCTCGCGAGCCAAATCGCCCAAATGGGTATCAGGTCCTCCTCCAATTTTCAGTAGGTGCGTGCTTTGCGATTCGTTAAGGCGAGCGATATTCGCCTCAGCCTCGGAGTGGATCGCATCAAAGTCGGCGGACGAACTTGCGAGGATATAACAACGGAAGCCCCCGACGAGACGGTCGGAACCATTATCATACAGGGAATTGTCGGTGGTATAAGGCAACCAGACATCGCCATAGGCAGACTCGGCTAGCAGGGAGACATCCCGCACGACGGCACGGATGGTATAGGGCACGTAGCTGATCTCGACGGTACGGCCTACAACCTCGGTCGTGCCATACAACCGGCGTGCCACGGACTCGCTTACCACAGCATCCATGATGCCACTTTGTACTTCTTCCTCGCCATAAGGCTTACCGGAGAGGAAACGAAAGTTGAAGATATTCCAGAACGCCGCATCCGTAAAGGTCACGTCGCACTTGAACTCCACCGTATGATCCGCCACTGCCGCCAAGCGTTGCACGCCATGATAGGCCATGCCTACCTTCTCGGCAGAGCGCAAGGGATAGAAACAATCTTTCACCACACGGGAAGCAAGAAAGTAGCAGTCGTTATAAGATTCGTTCTCTTTGTAGGAGGCACGGGTATCACTGACGTACATCATCCGGTCTCGATAGTCTTCCGGTGAGTAATTGGCGGTACGCATCTGCCATACGATCACGATCACCATGATCATGCAAATCGCCAAGGCCGTACCGAAGATAGAGACTCCGGAAAGGAGCTTGTTCTCTTTCAATAAGGCCCAGGCTTGTTTTAGATAGATCTTGTACATATTCATTTGATTTAATTATACGATTCAGTCGGTGGGAGACGGGGCATTATCTGTTATCCGTCATACCGCAGCGCCTCGGCCGGCTCCATCTCGGCGGCCTTGCTGGCGGGAAGCCAGACGGCGAGCAGGATGACGATAGCCAGCAGTATCCATGTCAGGATATTCACCAGCAAGAAACGGAGCGGCAGGTTCGCCGGCCAGTAAAGCTCCGGCAAGGTCCCTTTGGGGATGTCCAAGAAGCCGACCATCACGAATTGGGCCTCTATCAACAAGGCGAGCGGGGTAGCCATGAGTAACAGGCATATGCCCTCACGAGCCATCTGGCTACGTATCTCTTCACGGGGCGAACCGATCGCCATGCGCAACCCGATCTCTCCCCGGCGCATCCGCACCCGGTACCAGAACGTACCCATCACGCAAAGCAGGATATTCAAGCCCAAGAAGGCCATCAACGCCATACGGACCCGGTAATCGTAGGTAACGCCAAAGGAATAATCGGTATCGGCCTTGATCCGTTCATAGGAGGTCAGGCGTTTCAGGTAGAAGTTCCCCACCCGAAGCTCACGGCTCATCTTCTCCCGGAACGTATCGGCGAAACGAGGGCCTGCCACGGCAGGATCGATCCGTATGAAATAATTCATCTCGGGGATCTCCTCCGCCGAGGGACGGATCGCCAAGAAGGCGGCACCTTGGGGTAGGCTATTGTCAAAACGCTTGATATCCTCTAATACGCCCTTTACGATATAAGTCGGGCCCTCCTCGTCGAAAGGGTCTTTCACCTCACGCCCAACGGCGGATGCCTCTCCAAATACCTTTCGCTCCACCATCCGGGTGGTTACTATAGCGCGGGGGTCTCCCCAATCAAAATCGGATGTAGATACCGGACAGCCGTCTTTGGCGTACGAATGGTTGAAGACCGACAGGAAATCCGTGGTAGGATCCATCTCATACCTCATGACCGCTTCCCGCTTGCTCGTATCGGCCGCGTTCGCCAAACCGATACCGTAATAACAGCCCGTATAAGGCGTGGAGTAACAGCCCGAGGCCGCGCCCATCGCCTGCACTCCCGGATAATCACGCAAGCGGTCTTTTATCCGCTCATAATTTCCCAGCATGGCGATCGAGTCGCTCTCGGTGGCTCGATAGTCGGGGGAGGTTTCCGGCAAGAGGCCCATTTCTACCTGCCAGACATCGGCGTAGTCGCGCCCGGAGGGGAGGCTACGGTTATAGATCTCCACGAAGAAGTAATCCACCATGTACCACGCCAAGCAAAAGGCGAGCAGCAACTCCACGCACACCCACACGTTGCTACGCCAGCGGTTCATCAATTGTATCCAAGTCATTTTCCACATATCTTTCTTCCCTCCATTTAAGCGTTCAACGAATCAACGATAGGCCGTCTTGACGCACGCCAAGCGGGCCACAACGCCGACATCAGGTTTAACAGGAAACATACGCACAAGGCGATCAAGAAGACCCACGGGTTGAACAGCATCCCCATGGAGAGCGATACGTCCACGCCATCCGGGGCGGCATCCGAGAAGCCGTTGCCGATCTTGAAGACCCACGAGCTGGCGAACGTCACCAGCAGGAAGGAGGACAGCAGTCCCACCAAGCCGCCCAGCAGCGTATACAGGAAGTTCTCCATCAAGACCTGCCCGATCAACGCCCCCTTGGGAGCCCCGAAAGCACGCCGCACGCCCAGCTCGCCCAGACGCCGCTCCATACGGGAATCGGCCATGCCCGAGAGGCTGACGGCGGGGACGAGCAGCAGGAGCAGGAAAATCACCCCATAAGGGCTCTAGTCTCCCACGATATCCGGCTCCACGTTCGACCAATACCGGAAGATACTCTCCCAATGGCGATCCGGCTGCCCAAGAAGGGAGAACTCACGTTTGCCATCCACGTTCAACGATTGGTTGAAGCGACGCACGTTATCCGCCACCGCCTCCCGCACCTTGCCGATATCGGCCTTGTCCTTCACGAGCATATAGACCTTCAAGGGGCCTAGCCCGGGCATACGCGCCTCCGAGTATCGGACCCGCTCCTCGAAGTCGGGCACTTGGGTATATGGGTACCAGACCTGCGAGAAAACCCGATCCATCAGGTAAGATACGTCATCCACCACGCCCACCACACGAAATGAGGTAAAGTCGAGGCTCAAGGTCTGCCCCACGGCACTACCTTCTCCATAAAGCCTCTTGGCCAGTGAGCGGGCGATTACCGCCACGGGCATCCCCGACCGGAAATCGGCCTCGGTGAAAGGCTTGCCCTCCAGGAAACGGAAGGAGAATACTTTCCAGAACCCATCGTTTACCCCCATCTTCATGACCGGTATCTGCACGGGACTGCCCACCGGCTGCACGAAAGCGGAGGCAGCGTCATCGCAACATAGCGCCAACGCCTCCAAGCCGGGCACCCCCGCAAGGCACTCTTCCACGAAGCGGGGCGATACCGGGCCACTGCTCGTGCCCCCTTTCTCATTCTTCAGCGCAGCGCTCTTCACGGTCAGCAACCGGTCCCGGTCCATCTCCGGATAAATAGAGGCCATTTTCACGTAAAACACGATGGACAGCACCATCACCAGCGAGATCGCCAATCCCGTCCCCACGATATAGACCGAGCTGAACAGCCGTTCTTGCCGGATCAGGGCCCATGCTTGTTTTAAGTAGATCTTATACATATTCAGTCGATTTAATTATACGATTCAGTCGGTGAGAGACGGGGCACGCCCCGTCTCTACAACCGGGTGATAACCGTTCTCGCACCTTTTAGGCTACTCCCCAAGTAGCCTAAGATTTCGAGAGATGGTAATTTTCAGTAATGCCACATTTAAAAATATAAAGTACTGTTTATCAAGATGATATAAATGATTCTTGGTAGGGCTCTGAATTGCCGTGGGGTCTGTTTTCGGGCCACGGGATAACCACTGGAAAAGATAATCATAGAGATGGATATATTGACAGGCAAGTGCTCGGATAGGTTCATGGCGCATGTTCTGAAGCGACGTGACCAGGAGGCCGTCCGTTGGTACGTGCTCACGCTCCCTACCGCCGGTGGCGGGCGTGACAGGATCAGTCCCTCGAAGGGGCTGGACGCTGAGCTTTCCCGCCGTGAGCGTCGTGGGGAGGCCTTGTTCGAGTATTTCTCCCCCTCGTATGTCGAGGCGAGGAAGGTGGGCGGTAAGATGGTCAACACGAAACGGCCCCTGCTGTACAACTACGTGTTCGTCCACGCCTCGGAGGACGAGATCTTTAGCCTGAAGCGTACGCTTCCCCTGTATAATTTCCTCCCCCGGGTTTCCTCCGGCGGGCGGTCTTATTTCCCGTACCTCTCGGATCGTGAGATGGATACCTTGCGTTGGGTCGCGGCTTCTTACTCCAACGAGCTTCCGGTGTACGTGCCAGATAGCGGCCGCTTGTTGAAAGGCGACCGTGTGCGTATCACCTCCGGCCCTTTTTCCAATATGGAGGCGGAGGTGGTGGTGCAGCCGGGCGGTGGGCATAAGGACGTGATGGTGCGTATCCTCGACTGCCTGTGGGTCCCCTTGTTCGAGGTGAGAGCTGGGGAGTACGAGTTGATCGAGCTGAACACGGGGGGCAAGCACGTGTATACCCATTTGGACAACGACCGTCTGTCGGAGGGCTTGCACGATGCCTTGGGCCGTTACCACGCCTCCGGCGTGGTAGTGGATGAGGATGCCCGTCTGGCCCGTGAGGTCCTGCGTGGCTACGCCTCTCTCCGTGGTGAGACCGACGTGATCCGTTGCAAGCTTTACTCTTTGCTCCTTCCTGCCTATCTGCTTTTGGGCGAGTCGGATGAGTTCGATCGTTTGCGCTCCACGATGCGCAGCATGCTCCCCGTGGTAAAAGCGGGGCAATCCCGTGCCTTGTTGCTGGTCACGCTGTACGGCTGTACGGACAGCAGCCTCTACCAGCGCATGGCGCACGAGCTGGTTGACCCTTGGATGGAGGAGGCCTCGCCCAAGAGGAGCAAGTCCGTGTTGATACGTCGTTTACGTGATTACGATCGTTGGTTCGGGCATGGGAACGGCGATAAATAAAAGATATGAGAGAAGAGAGAGAGACATGCGGCGTCCCTTCGGGCATCCGGCTGATGAACCTGTTGCGTGAGCGTTTGACAGAGATCATGGATCGTGAGCGTGCGAACCGAAACTCAATACACCTGTATTGCACGGGTCCCTACTGGGTAGCGTTCGAGCGTTCGGCCTACCAGCTGCATCGTGCGTTCCCGGATAGCGAGACCACGCCGCTGCGCCTGTTCGCCTACCCGTTCCCGATCGTGATGGTGTCCGTTACGGATCGCTCGCTCCGCTCGTACGCCCGTAAACATATATTGAGAAGAGACGGGTCGGATTACAAGCTATTGACCGTCCCCGGGTTTCCCTTGGCGGACTACCGTGAATGGCACGCCGGCGAGGTGGAGGGATTGCCCCGGTTAAGCGAGAATTAGATAAGGGCAGAAAAGAAACGGTCGGATCCCCCGGATGGCAATGGCCGTCTCTAGCGGCTAGGAGACCCCTTGGCTTTGGCCGATAGGCTGACCCCGCTTTAACATATACCACTCCGGCCGTCCGGTGGTCCGGCCCTTTTATAATTGAGAATTGAAAATTGAGAATTAAAGAGATGATAATAGCGGTAGATTTCGACGGTACGATCGTCGAGCATAAGTATCCGGCGATAGGTCGTGAGCTTCCTTTCGCCATCGAGACGTTGAGGAAATTGCAATCGGATCGGCATAAGCTGATCCTTTGGACGGTCCGTGAGGGAGTGCTCTTGGAGGAGGCGTTGTCCTTCTGCCGTGAGCGTGGCTTGGAGTTCTACGCGGTGAACCGTGACTACCCGGAGGAGGAGAGAGACCGGAACAACCACTTCTCCCGCAAGCTGAAGGCGGACGTTTTCATCGACGACCGCAACCTCGGCGGCCTCCCGGACTGGGGCACGATCTACGAGATGGTGACCAAGAGACTGAGCTATGAGGACTTGACGCGTAAATACGAGTCGGAATACGAGCCGGAGAAACCCAAAGGTTTCCTGTCCCGCCTTTTCCGTTAAGTCCGTGTGATCCGTGTTTAAAGAAATAAAAACGATAACAAAATAATATGAAGATCAAAAGACTACTGTTCCTATTCTCGCTGCCCCTTTTGCTGGCGGCGTGTACGTCTTACAAGAACGTGCCCTACCTCCAGAACCCGGAGGCGGTGAACGATCTCGAGGGGACGCTTCCCCTGTATGACGCCAAGATCATGCCCAAGGACCTGTTGAGCATCACGGTCAACACGACGGACCCTCAGGCGGCGGCCCCGTTCAACCTGACGGTGCAGACCCCGTTGAACGCGGCCCTGACGAACATCAACACGACGACGCAACCCACGTTGCAGCAATACCTCGTGAACAACTCCGGCGAGATCGACTTCCCTGTGATCGGTACGCTGAGGGTCGGCGGCTTGACGAAGAACGAGGCGGAGAGCCTGATCCGTGAGAGATTGAGGCCTTACTTGAAGGAGGCGCCCATCGTGACGGTGCGCATGGCGAACTACAAGATCTCGGTCTTGGGCGAGGTGGCCCGTCCGGGCAGCTTCACGATCGGCAACGAGAAGGTGAACGTTCTGGAGGCGTTGGCGATGGCCGGCGACATGACGATCTACGGCGTACGTGACAACGTGAAGCTGATCCGCGAGGACGAGAGCGGGAAGCGCAAGATCATCAACCTTGACCTGAACGACGCCGGAATCGTGACCTCCCCGTATTATTATTTGAAACAGAACGACATCCTTTATGTCACGCCGAACGAGACGAAGGCGAAGAACTCCGATATCGGTAACAGCACGACGTTGTGGGTGAGCTCGATCTCGATCTTGGTCTCGATCGCCGGCCTGTTGGTGAACATACTTAAATAATTGAAAATAGAGAATTGAGAATTGAAAATTTAGAGAGATGGTGGACGATGGTATAAATACAAGCAATAATAATAATAACAATAACAATCCGGAGGGGGAGGATCGTGAGATCAATCTTTACGCCGTGTTTTTCAAGTATATGGTTTATTGGCCTTGGTTCGTGGCGAGCGTGCTGGCCTGTTGTATCGGCATGTACGTGTTCCTGCGTTACCAGACGCCGGTGTATAACGTCACGTCGTCGGTGCTGATCAAGGAGGACGAGAAGAAGGGGGCAAACGCCGCCAGCGGCCTTGCCGCCATACAGGACCTCGGCATGCTCTCGATGACGAGCAACTTCGACAACGAGGTCGAGATCCTGAGGTCCCGCACGTTGATCAAGAAGGTGGTGAACGACATGGGCCTGTATATCGACATGGAGGAGTCGAACGCCTTGGGCTTCAACCCCCCGTTATACAAGAACTCCCCCGTTAACGTGTTCATCACCCCCGAGGAGGCGGACCGTCTGGTGGCCCCCGTCGAGCTGCGCATGCGCTACACGAAGGAGGGTCAGCTAACGGTGAGAGCGGAGTACAAGATCGACAAGGAGGGTGACGAGGAGACGATGGAGCAGGGCTTCGACAGGCTCCCCGCCATATTGCCCACCCCCGTGGGGGTTTTCAGTTTCACGTGCATGGATTCCATACCGGAGTTGGAGGGCGGGGAGATCGAGCTGGTCGCCCACGTCCATACCCCCACGTCCACTGCCGAGGCTTACGGCAAGGAGTTGAGCGTGACGCCCTCGTCCAAGACGACGACGATCGCCAAGGTATCCTTGAGGAACACGGTGAGGCGACGAGGCGTGGACTTCATCAATCGCCTTGTGTCGTTCTACAACCAGGACGCCAACGACGAGAAGAACGAGGTGGCGCAGAAGACGGCGGAGTTCATCGAGGAGCGCATCGGCATCATCAACGGCGAGCTTGGCACTACGGAGAGCGAGCTCGCTGCCTTCAAGCAACGCTCCGGCCTGACGAATTTGACGAGCGACGCCCAGATGGCGTTGCAGGAAAGCTCGAGGTATGAGCAACAACGTACGGAGAACGCCACGCAGATCAACTTGGTGCAGTATCTCCGCAATTATATCGACGATCCTGCGAACATGGACGAGGTGATCCCTGCCAACGTGGGCCTGCGGGATCAAAACCTCACCTCTGTCATCGACCAGTACAACACGATGATCATCGAGCGCAAGCGCCTGTTGCGCACCTCTTCGGACAGCAACCCGGCGATCATCAACATGAACGCCGGCATCGAGGCTATGCGCCGCAACGTGAAGACGACGGTGAACAGTGTCTTGAGGGGTCTCCAGATCGCCAAGGCGGACATCGACCGCCAGGCGAGCAAGTTCGAGAGCCGCATCAGCGACGCCCCGAGGCAGGAGAAGGAGTTCATGACGATCTCCCGGCAGCAGGAGATCAAGGCCACGTTGTACGTCATGCTGTTGCAGAAGCGCGAGGAGAACGCCATCACGCTGGCGGCCACGGCGAACAACGGCCGCATCATCGAGGAGCCGCTCGCCGATGAGCGTCCTGTCGCCCCGAAGAGGATGGTCTTCATGCTTGCGGCGTTGATCTTGGGCCTGGCGATCCCGGTGGGCATTGTCTACCTTCATGACCTGTTGAAATACAAGATCGAGAACCGTGAGGACGTTGAGGCGATCACGGGCGTGGCTATTTTGGCGGAGCTCCCGTTGGTCAAGAAGACGGGTGAGGGCTCGATCGTGGTGCGTGAGAACAAGAACGACCTGATGGAGGAGATGTTCCGGGGGTTGCGCACGAACCTCTTGTTCATGCTAGGCAAGGACGAGCGTGTGATCCTTTTCAGCTCCACGCAACCGGGCGAGGGCAAGTCTTTCGTCGCTGGCAACTTGGCGGTGAGCTTGGCTTACTTGGGCAAGAGGGTGGTGGTGGTCGGCATGGACATCCGCAAGCCGGGCCTGAACAAGGTGTTCAATATCTCCCGTAAGATGGAGGGCATCACGAACTATCTGAGCGACCCGGATCACGTGGAGTTGTTCGACATGGTCCAGCGATCCGATATCAGCCCTAACCTCGATATCCTCCCGGGCGGTCCCATCCCCCCGAACCCGACTGAGCTGGTCGCCCGTGACGTGCTGGAGAGGGCTATCGCCCGGTTGAAGGAACGGTACGACTATGTCATCTTGGATACGGCCCCTATCGGCATGGTTACGGATACGGCGATCATCGGCCGTGTGGCTGACATGTGCGTGTACGTCTGCCGTGCGGACGTGACACCGAAGGCCGGTTTCAGCTACATCAACGTGTTACGGCGTGAGCGTAAGTTCCCGAAGCTCGCGACGGTCATCAACGGCCTTGATATGAGCAAGCGCAAGAACAGCTACGGCTACGGTTACGGCAAGAAATACGGCTACGGCAAGGGATACGGTTATGGCTACGGCTACGGCTATGGTTACGGTTTCGAGGCCGGTGACAAGAAGAAATAACTAATACGCAAATCATGCAAATAACATTACTACTACTGTCGGGCTTCCTTTTTTCCGTGCTGTTCGGGATGGTGATCATCCCGAGGATCTTGGTGATCTCCCACAAGAAACGGTTATATGATGTCCCGGATTCCCGTAAGGTACATACGACGCCGGTCCCCCGTCTGGGCGGCCTGTCGTTTTTTCCGGTGATCCTGATGTCCATGTTCCTTGTGATAGGCTTCCGCCTGTACTTTTGGGATATGGACTCATCGAGCCTGTCGTTCAACATGCTCTATGAGTATCTCTTTCTGTTCGTGGGCATGACGCTACTCTATCTAGTGGGTGTCTGCGACGATCTTGTGGGTGTTGGCTACCGTTACAAGTTCGCCGTCCAGATCGTGTCGGCATTATTATTGGTACTGTCCGGTAATTGGTTCGGTTCCTTGGGAGGCTTGTTCGGTGTATACTCGGTTCCCGCTTGGGTGGGAATCCCCGTCACGGTCTTTATCGTAGTGTATATCACGAACGCCATTAACTTGATAGACGGTATCGATGGCTTGGCCTCCGGTTTGTGCAGTATCGCCCTGTCGGTCTTGAGCGTGATCTTCTTTATCCGCATGCAGTATGTGTACGCCTTGTTGGCCATCTGTACGCTGGGAGTCCTCATGCCTTTTTGGTGTTACAACGTCTTTGGCAACGCAAACCGTGGCCATAAGCTCTTTATGGGTGATGCGGGTAGTCTTACGCTGGGTTACGTGATCGGTTTCCTGATCATCCATCTGTGCGTGTCGAACCAAGTCTCACCGGAGTTACCAAATCCCTATATGGTGATCGCTTTCTCCACGGTCTTGGTCCCTTTGCTCGATGTAATCCGTGTGGTGCTTCATCGCCTTCGTAATCATCGTAACCCGTTCTTGCCCGATAAGAATCATTTCCATCACAAGCTGCTTCGTACGGGTATGCGTGTACGGATGGTGATGGTGACGATTCTGTGCGTATCTGTTTTTTTCATCGTATTGAATGTCTTATTGGCCATGAAGGTAAACGCCACCTACCTCTTGCTCTTGAACTTGGTTTTATGGTCTATCCTTCACTTGACGATCAACCGCTTCATAACGAGGCATCATAAAGAGCAAGAGCTGAAAGAGATAGGGGGTATTTTTACAAAGTAAGTCGTGAAACCGGACAATCTAGCGAGTGAATGACGAGCCGGTATCTATTTTATAAAACGAGATACTCCTCCCTTGCGTCAAAGCAGGGGCAAGCCTTACGGATATAGGGGCTAAGTTGGTAATGTCCTAGGATGCGTGCCTCCGGGTAGTCCCTTCGTAATTGCCGTAGCAGATCCATCAAGGTACAGCGCTGGGCGTAGGTCCGGGTATCGGCTGGACGGCCTTGTTCGTCGAGTCCTCCCTCGTAACATATACCGATACTTTTGTCGTTCCATCCGGCTGCGTGCGCCCCGATCTGGTTGACCGGTCGGCAGCGGTGTAATTCCCCGTCCCGTGTGATATAGAAATGATACCCGATG
>OOCZ01002044.1_pt1 | contig 11481 bp, 6 predicted proteins | sample 1671631 | NCBI WGS metagenome assembly OOCZ01 (sample SAMN06348176, study PRJEB24527) | human gut metagenome | reverse complement strand
GCCCCAACATTGATACCGGCATGGGTCTGGAGCGTCTGGCCTGCGTGATGCAGGGCGTGGGCAACCTGTTTGAGGTTGACACCGTGCAGAGCGTGCTGCACCATGTAGAGCACATTGCCAACAAGACCTACGGCGAGGACGACAAGACCGATATCTCCATCCGTGTCATCACCGACCACATCCGCAGCTGCACCTTCATGGTGTCCGATGGCATCCTGCCTTCCAACGAGGGCCGCGGCTATGTGCTGCGCCGCCTGCTGCGCCGTGCTGCCCGCCATGGCCGTATGCTGGGCATCACCCGCCCGTTCCTGGTGGAGCTGGTGGAGACTGTCATCCAGTCCAGCGAGACCGCATACCCCGAGCTGCGCGAGCACGATGCTTATATCAAGAAGGTCATCGGCACCGAGGAGGCAAACTTTGCCCGCACCATTGATGCCGGCATGAACATCCTGAACAACATGATCGACGGTCTGGAAAAGGCACATGAGCACCTGCTGAAGGGTCTGGATGTGTTCAAGCTGAATGATACCTTCGGCTTCCCGCTGGATCTGACCAAGGAGATCGCTGCAGAGCAGGGCATTGAGATCGACGAGGAAGGCTTCCACGCCGAAATGACCAAGCAGAAGGAGCGTGCCCGTGCGGAGCGCCTGAAGAAGAACATCTCCGGCTGGAGCGAGGATCTGTTCGGTGCGCTGAATGCAGAGCCCACCGTCTTTACCGGCTACGAGACCCTGAACGACACCGGCGTTGTGGTGGCCCTGAGCGACGAGGAGACCCTGACCGATGCCATTGCTACCGACGAGGAAGCAAAGGACGGCGTGCTGGTGGTTCTGGATAAGACTCCCTTCTACGCTGAGATGGGCGGTCAGGCTGCGGACCACGGCATGCTGAACAGCGCCGACTGCAGCCTGCGCGTGCTGGATGTGAAGAAGACCCCCAAGGGCTACTACGTCCACACCTGCGTGCTGGAGAGCGGTATCGTGAAGGTGGGCGACCACCTGACCGCTCAGGTGGATAAGGAATACCGCATGGCCATTGCCCGCAACCACACCGCCACCCATCTGCTGCAGGCAGCTCTGCGTGAAGTGCTGGGCGACCACGTCCATCAGGCAGGCTCCTATCAGGATGCAGAGATCACTCACTTCGACTTTACCCACTTCAGCGCTGTCACTCCCGAGGAGCTGGCCCGCGTGCAGAAGATCGTGAACGATAAAATCTACGAGTCCATGAACGTCACCGTCCGGGAAATGCCCATTGAGGAAGCCAAGAAGCTGGGCGCAATGGCTCTGTTCGGCGAAAAGTACGGCAAGGTCGTGCGTGTTGTGGACATCGAGGGTTGGTCTACCGAGTTCTGCGGCGGCACCCACGTGAAGAACACCGCCCAGATCGGCGGCTTCAAGATCGTGAGCGAGGCCTCCGTTGCTGCGGGCATCCGCCGCATCGAGGCTGTCACCGGCCGCAACCTGCTGATCCGTGCAAACCTGCAGGAGGCTATGCTGCATACCGTGGCAAACACCCTGAAGGCAAACAACGTGACCGCTCTGCCCGTCCGTGCCGAGGCCGTGATGGCTGAGAACAAGGCTCTGGCCAAGGAGCTGGAAGAGATCAAGGCACAGGTCGCCGCTTCCAAGGTGACCAGCCTGTTTGACAATGCCGAAGAGATCGGCGGCGTGAAGATCGCTTCTGCATACTTCACCGGCACCACCGGCGACACCCTGCGCGGCATGTGCGATACCATCCGCGACAAGGCTGTGAAGCCCGCTGTGGCGGTTCTGGTGGGCAAGGCTGAGGATAAGATCACCATGGCTGTCACTGTGACCAAACAGGCACAGGAAAAGGGCCTGAAGGCCGGTGCTCTGGTCAAGGAGATCGCTGCCATTGCCGGCGGCAAGGGCGGCGGCAAGCCGGACTTTGCAATGGCCGGCCTGAAGGACGAGACCAAGATCGACGAAGCTCTGGCTGCTGTCAGCGCCATCGTCAAGAAGGCTCTGGGCGAATAAGAAAACGGGTTCGCCCTCTCCGTCAGCTCTGACGCGCTGCCAAAGTTTATGGTTTTGCCAAGGGTTCTCTCTTTGGAGAGCTGGACGCAAAGCGGCCTGAGAGGGCGGGGACGTTTATAAAATATCAGGAAGGAGTTGTTTCCCATGGAAGATTGTCTGTTCTGTATGATCGCGGAGGGGAAAATCCCCTCCAAGAAGCTGTACGAGGACGAGCAGGTGGTGGCGTTTTACGACATCAACCCGCAGGCCAAGGTGCACTTTCTGGTGGTGCCCAAAAAGCACATTGTCTCTGCCGCTGCGCTGACCGAAGAGGACGGCGCACTGCTGGGCCATATCTTTGCAGTGATCGCAAAGCTGGCTGCGGAGCAGGGCCTGAACAACGGCTACCGCGTCATTTCCAATGTTGGCGAGGACGCAGGCCAGACCGTGAAACATCTGCATTTCCATGTTCTGGGCGGCGAAAAGCTGCCTGTCTGATTCCAATAAAAAGGGAGCGTTGAATTATGGCTGAGACCTATACTCTGCACGTTGCAGGCCTGACCCGTGAGCTGACCATCTGCAAGGTGAATGACCACATGGACATTGCTGCTTTTATCATGCTGGGTGATGCCGAGCTGACCGTGGCTGCTGCCGCTGAACTGCTGAAGAAGTGCCCGGATTTTGATATCCTGCTGACCGCCGAGGCCAAGGGCATCCCTCTGGCACACGAGATGAGCCGCCAGAGCGGCAAGCCCTACGTCTGCGCACGCAAAGGCGAAAAGCTGTATATGACCGACCCCGTGGTGGTGGAGGATCAGTCCATCACCACCGCAGGCAAGCAGAAGCTGGTCATCGACCGCAAGGAGCTGGACAAGATGAGCGGCAAGCGCGTTCTGGTGGTGGACGATGTCATTTCCACTGGCGGTTCGCTCAAGGCTCTGGACGCGCTGGCTGAGCAGACCCAGTGCACCATTGTGGGCCAGGCCGCTGTTCTGGCCGAGGGCGATGCAGCCGAGCGCAAGGATATCATCTTCCTTGAGCCGCTGCCCCTGTTCTTCCACTAAGTAAGATGCGCCGCCCCCTCTGTGTTTTCTGCGCAGGAACGCTGGGGCTGGAGTTGGTGTGCGCCTTTTTGCCGCAAACGGGACGTTTTGTGCCGTTTGCGGCATTTTTTATTGCCGGTCTGCTGTGGGCGCTGGCGGGCCGTTTGCGCAAAAGTCCGGCCTGGGGCTATGGCATCTGCCTGATCCTGGGGGCAGTGCTGGGCCTTGTGCTGACCGGTTCCACGCAGGCAAAATGGGAAGAGCTCCAGACGGCTTACGATGGCCGCAGTGTCCTGCTGGAGGCGGAGGTGGAGAGGACCTCCTCTTCCTATTTTCCCGGCAGAGTGCGGGCGGTCCTGCGGGTGGAAACGGTGGACCGGGCGGCGGCCTTTCTCCGGGTGGAGTGCGCCAGCCTGCCCGCCTGCAGCCCCGGCGACCGGGTCAAGGGCCGCTTTGCGCTGGAAACGCCCGATGACACCGCCCGCCTGAATGCCCTGGCCGATGGCATTGCCCTGAATGCTGCGTATGAGAAAGGTTTTGCGCTGCTGGGGCAGAGCACCTCCTTCCGGGCCCGGACGGCCCGGCTCCAGAAGCGGCTGAGCGCCGCCCTGCGGCAGGGGATGGCCTCCGGCCCGGCGGGCGTGCTGGCCGCCATGGTTACAGGCGACCGCACCCATCTCTCCAAGGAACTGCGCACAGCCTACCGGGGCGCGGGGCTTTCCCATGTGCTGGTGGTCAGCGGAATGCACGTTTCGATCCTGTGCGGCGATGTGCTGGGCAGGCTGCTGCCCAACCGCAAAAAGCGACTGCGCGGCTATACCGGCCGCCGGGTCAGGGCGCTGTTCAGTGCGGTGCTGGCATTGCTGCTGGTGGGCGTGACGGGCTTTACGCCCTCTGTTTTGCGCGCGGCGGGGGCCGTCTGGCTCAGTGCGCTGGGGGTCTGGGTCTACGGCCCGCCGGATGCCCTGACCTCGCTGGGCGTGGCCGGTGTTCTGATGACGGCGGGCAACAGCTACGCCGTCTGTGACGTGGGCTTTCAGCTCTCCTTTGCGGCGGTGGTGGGCACCCTGGCCGGTGGGGCCGTGGTGCGCCGCAGTCAGGAAGCCTGGGAAAAACAGCGGGCAAAGAAAAAGCGCCCCCGCCTCCGGTTCTGGAAACGGAAAGCGCTTGGGCTTGCGGGAAGTCTGTGGGAAACGGTCTGCATCTCGGCTTGCGCCTCCATGGCCACCTTCCCGGTGCTGGTGCTGCGGGGGATGAGCACCAGCCTGTACGCGCTGGTGTCCGGTGCGGCGGTGCTCTGGCTGGTGGAACCCATCCTGCTCACCGGTCTGGGGGCGGCCCTGCTGGGGCTTGCGCCCGCACTGGCCCCGGCTCAGCGGGTGTGCTCGTGCTGCGCGGAATTTCTGGCAGAGGTGCTGGACTGCTGGGCGCTCTGGGTGTCCGGCTGGCCCGGGGCACAGATCTGGTTCGAAACAGCTTATGCCGCCGTGGTCTGCCTGCTGCTGGCCGGGCTCTGCTGGCTGGCGTTCCATAACAGGGTGCGCCTGCGGGCGGCCCTGCCTGCCCTTCTGCTGGCGGCGGGGCTTGCTGTTTTCACCGGCAATGCCCTGAGCAGGGATGTTGTCCGGGTGGAGCTGGTGGGCAGCCGGAATGCCCCGGCGGTGATCATCAGCCGGAACGAGAGCGCCGTCATCCTCTTCCGCGGCGGCGACGTGACCCGGTGCGCCGTGGAGACCACGCTGGAGCGCCGGAATATCCGGACCGTGGAGTGCCTGATCGACCTGCGGCTCAGGCCCCGGAGCGCCCAGCGGATGGGGGCGGAACAGCGCATTGCCGTTGACCGGATGGCGCTCTATGCCACCCGCCGTGTCCGCTGCGGCCCGGCAGAGGTGGAGGTGCTCCGCACCCGGAACGGCTGTGTGGCTCGCATCCACGCCGCCGGGCAGACCTTTGTCACCCTGAGCGGCAGTGCTGCGCTTGCGGCCCCTGTGCAGGCGGATTACCTGCTGGCCTCGCCTGCCCGGCCGGACTGCGTGAAGTATGATGCGATCCTGAGCCTGAGCAGCGATTATCGGTGGATGCCGGCGGTTCTCCCTTCAGGGCTGCTCTGCCACAGCTTTTCAAGGGCAGAGTAGGCTTTGGGAGAAAAAATTGGCTTTTTGTCAAGAGCTGTTATATAATAGGAGATACCAAAGTAAAATCCGGAAAGGAATCAAGAAATTTATGGGCATCGTAGTCATCGGCGCAGTGTTTGTGGACATCAAGGGATATCCGCTTTCTACCTATATCCCCGGCGGGCGCAACGCGGGCAGAATGGAGCAGGTTCACGGCGGCGTGAGCCGTAACGTGGCAGAGGATATCGCCAACGTGGAGCTCCGGCCCACCTTCGTGAGCCTTGTCGATGACAGCGGCATGGGGCAGGATGTCATTGACAAGCTGGAGAACCACAAGGTCAACACCCGGTTCATCAAAAAGGTACCGGACGGCATGGGCACTTGGCTGGCCATCTTTGACAACCGGGGTGATGTGACTGCCGCCATCTCCAAGCGGCCGGATACCACGCCGCTCATCGGCTTGCTGGCCGAGCAGGGGGATGAAATCTTTGCCGACTGCGACAGCATCGCGCTGGAGCTGGACCTTGAAAAGGAGACGGTCAAGCAGACCCTGAAATACGCCAAAAAGTACGGCAAAAAAGTGTATGCGGTCGTTTCCAACATGAGTATCGCCATGGAGCGCCGGGACTTTTTGCAGCAGATCGATTGCTTTGTCTGCAACCAGCAGGAGGCTGGGCTGCTCTTCTCGGACGATTACGACCATCTCGAGCCGGAGGAGATGTGCAGGGTGCTGGCGGGCAATGTGCACAGCGCCAACATCCCCTGCATGGTGGTGACCATGGGCGGAAAGGGTGCTGTGTTTGCCCGCGCCAACGGCGAGTGCGGCATCGTGCCCGCCAAAAAGGTGGATGTCATCGACACCACCGGTGCGGGGGATGCCTTCTTTGCCGGAACCGTCATCGGCCTGACCTACGGCAAGACCCTGGCTGAATCCTGCGAGATCGGCAGCCGCCTGGCCGCCTCGGTCATCTGCATCACGGAAAATGTCTGCCCCCGCTTCCGCCCCCTTGAGTTCGGGCTGGATATCCCGGTGGTGGATTGAGAGAACAAGTAAAAAGGGACGGCGTGGAGCACACGCCGTCCCTTTTGTGGTGTCAGGAAAATGGATGGTCTTCAGCCCTGCTTTTTCTCCTTCCGGTCCAGGTACAGGAAGAAGCAGACATTCAGCAGCACACCCACCGCTGTGGAGGTGGGAGCGGCCAGACCGATCATGGTCAGGCTGGCGTTGGGCTGGATGCTCATAATGTAGGCCATGGGCAGGCGGACAAGCAGGGTCTGGAACAGGCCCTGCGCCATGACGAAAACGGTCTTGCCGCTGCCGTTGAAATAGCCGATCATGCTGAACAGGATCGCGGTGAGGATGGTCTCCAGCGCAAAGCCCTTGAGGTAGGCATAGCCGTTGACGATCACAGGTGCATCCGTGGTGAAGAAGCTGCAGAGCAGGTCGCCCTTGCACAAGACCAGCGCAAAGACGAACAGGCCAAAGAACAGACCGATGCCGATGCCGGTGCGCAGGGTCTGCCGGGCGCGCTGATGCTTGCCTGCGCCGATGTTCTGGGAGATGAAGGAAGCCATGGACTGCATCAGGGCGCTGGGGATCAGCATGGCGAAATTGACGATCTTGCAGGCCACGCCGTAGCCGGAGGAAGCCTCCAGACCCAGGCGGTTGACAAAGGCACAAAGGGCCAGAAAAGAGAGCTGGGTCAAAAACTCCTGCAGCGCCAGCGGCAGGCCGATGGCCAGAAACTTTTTGCACTGGAAGTTCAGCCTGAAGTCCGCCTTTTTGATGGAAAAGGGCAGAGCTTTTTTCAGCAGCATGACAACAGCGCAGACCACGCTGACAGCCTGTGCGGCCACGGTGGCAATGGCGGCACCGACAGCATCCAGATGGAACCCGGCCACCAGGACCAGGTCGCCGATGATGTTGACCACGCAGGCCACCAGCACAAAAATCAGGGGAGATCGGCTGTCGCCCAGGCCGCGGAAGAGGGCCGAGAGCATATTGTAGGCCACGATGAAGAAGATGCCTGTACCGCAGATGCGCACATAGCTGGTGGTCAGGTCAAGGGCCTCGGCCGGGGCCTGCATCAGGCTGGAAATGGGCCGTGCCAGAAACACCAGAACCCCGAACAGCGCAGCGGCCAGAAGGGCGAATACAACCGCCGCGCCGCCGATGACCGGGCTGATGAATTCGTGTTTCTTTTCGCCGAGATACCGTGCGATCAGCACTGTGACACCCATGGCCAGCTGGGTGACCACAAAGGTGACAAGGTTGAGCACCTGGCTGCCGGTGGAAACGGCAGACAGGCCCGAGGTGGAGCCGAAGCGGCCCACCACCAGCAGGTCTACCGCGCCGTAAGCGGCCTGCAGCACCAGTGCGCCCAGAATGGGCAGCATGAACAGAGCCAGCTTTTTCAGGATGCTGCCCTGCGTGAAATCGGTCTTATCATTTTTCAAGGGAATCTCTCCTTTCGACCATGATCTGATAAAAAATCTCGATGGTGCGGATCATGGTCTCCGCATCCTCTTCCGGGATGACCTCCAGCGCCGGAACAAGAGAGCTGAAATATTCCGCATCGTATTTGCGGGAAAGCGCCCGCCCGGCCTCTGTGATGGTCAGGTAGGTCACCCGGCCGTCCTCAGGGGAGGTATGCTTGGTCAAAAGACCACGAGCTTCCATGTCCTTTACGGTCCGGGTCACGCCGGGGCGGGGCAGGCTGAGCGCATCGCTCAGGTCAGAGACCTTGACCTGTATGCCCTGCTGTTCCAGCGTCTGGATCGCATCCAGATATTGGATGAAGGAGGGCAGAACCCCGTCCGGCAGGGCAGGCAGCAGATCCCGCACCCGCTTGGCCTGATAGCAGGCATCCATCATCCGTTTGATCAGTGCGATGTTCATAGTGGTTTCTCCTCAAATAGTGACCAAAGATAATTACCGCAGATAATTATACAGAACTGCCGGGATTTGTCAAGCATTTTTTGCAAACAAAAATGCACCGCCCGCAGAAAGCGGACAGTGCACTCTTTGAAACAGAGATCGGATCGTGAAATGTGAGGATGAGAAACATTGACGCTGCGGTAAAATGGCGGGTCAGAACGTCAAATCAACCTTTTCCTGGGCGCGGTACTGCAATGCTTCCAGCAGGGCCTCTTCATCCAGCAGCTGTTTGCCTGCCAGGTCAGCCACGGTGCGGGCCACCCGGAGGATGCGGTCATGGGCGCGGGCAGAAAGGCCCAGTGTGTCGTAGGAGGCGCGGAGGAGCCGCTCGGCGGCGGGGGTCATCCGGCAGACACGCCGCACCTGCCCGGCTGTGAGCTGGGCATTGCAGCGCACGCCCTCGTATCCGGGGGCGGCATAGCGCTTGGCCTGCACGGCCCGGGCGGCAAGCACCTGCTTGCGCAGGTCTGCGCTGCTCTCGGCGGGGGTTTGCGATAATCTTGAACGAGAAGCACCATATCCACACAGAGGTCGATGCGGTCCAGCAGGGGGCCGGACACCCGGCTGCGATACTGCCGCACCGCACTGGGGGAACAGGTGCAGGGGCGGGTGGGGTGGCCGTAGTAGCCGCACTTGCAGGGGTTCATGGCGGCCACCAGCTGGAACCGGCTGGGGTAGGTGGCGCTGCCTGCCGCGCGGCTCACAGTGATCTGGCCGTCCTCCAGCGGCTGGCGCAGAACTTCCAGACTGTCCCGGGAAAACTCCGGCAGCTCGTCCAGAAACAGCACGCCGCAGTCGGCAAGGCTGCACTCGCCGGGCCGGAAGGTGGTGCCGCCGCCCGCCAGTGCCGCCGCGCTGGCCGAGTGGTGCGGGCTGCGGAAGGGCCGGGCGGAGATCAGGCCCCGTCCCTTGGGCAGCTGGCCCGCAATGGAATAGATCTTGGTGGTCTCCACAGCCTCCTCCCGGGTCAAGGGCGGCAGGATACCGGGCAGGCGCTTGGCCAGCATGGATTTGCCGGTGCCGGGCGCGCCGATGAGCAGTACGTTGTGCCCACCGGCTGCTGCCAGCACCATGGCCCGGCGGGCCAGCGGCTGGCCCATCACGTCCGCAAAATCCGGGGCGGCATTCCAGCCGGAAGCGGGATCAAAAGGGATGGGCGCGGCAGGGGAGAGGGGCACAAGACCCCGCAGCGCATCCACGACCTCCCGGGCCGTGCGGGCGGGGTAGACCTGCATCGCGTCGCCGCCCGCCTCGGCGGCTTCAGCGGCGTTTTCGGCGGGCACATACAGGCTGCGGATGCCGTCTGCTGCCGCCGCCAGCGCCATGGGCAGCACGCCCGAAACCGGGCGCAGGCTGCCGTCCAGTGCCAGCTCCCCCAGAAAAGCCGCGTCGGCAGGCGGCTCCTCCATCTGGCCGGAGGATGCCAGCACCGCCAGCAGCAGGGGCAGGTCATACACCGGGCCGCTCTTGCGGATGTCTGCCGGGGCAAGGTTGACCGTGATGTGGCGGTCGGGCCATTTGTAGCCCAGATTCTTCACGGCAGAGCGGACACGGTCGCCGCTTTCCCGCACGGCGGAATCCGGCAGGCCCACCAGCGAAAAGGCGGGCAGGCCGCCGGAGACATCGGCTTCCACGGCCACGGCAAAGCCGTTCAGGCCGTTCAGACCATAGCTTTTCAGAACGGAATACATGGGGCCTCCTCACGCCGCGTCTGCGGCCCGACGGGGAAATGACCGGGAAAATGCCCGGTCTCGGCAGAATATTCTATTGTCCCAATTATAGTGTCGGGCAGGGGGCTTGTCAATGCGCGGGCACTGCCGCAGGCCCTGCAGACAGCCCGAAAGCCCCAAGTGATGGAAAAGGCTGAACTCTTTGTGGCATTTGTATGATTTGCGGAGCAAAAATTCTTACATAATATGGAATTGACACAGTGCCGGGGAAAGGTTTATAGTATAAGTAGGTTTGGAAAAACTATCCCTGTGCGAAATACGAATTAAAGGTAAGGTGTGCAATATGTATCTGGATGAGTATAAGCGCTGGCTGGCAGCGGATCTGGAGGACGCGGATCTGAAACCGGAGCTGAGCAGGATCGAGGGCAATGACGAGGAGATCAAGGAACGCTTTGCTGTGGCTCTGAAGTTTGGCACCGCCGGTCTGCGCGGTGTGCTGGGTGCCGGTACCAACCGCATGAACATCTATGTTGTCCGTCAGGCCACCCAGGGCCTGGCAAACTGGGTCAAGACCCAGGGTGGCAGCCAGACTGTCGCCATCAGCTACGACAGCCGCCTGAAGAGCGATGTCTTTGCCAAGACCGCCGCCGGTGTTCTGGCCGCCAACGGCATCAAGGTGCGCATTTATGATGCCCTGATGCCTGTGCCTGCCCTGAGCTTTGCCACCCGTTACTACGAGTGCAACGCCGGTATCATGGTCACCGCTTCCCACAACCCCGCCAAGTACAACGGCTACAAGGCCTACGGCCCGGATGGCTGCCAGATGACCGATGATGCTGCTGCCATCGTGTACGATGAGATCCAGAAGACGGATGTGCTGACCGGTGCAAAGTACATCTCCTTTGCCGAGGGCGTGGAGCAGGGCCTGATCCGCTTTGTGGGCGACGACTGCAAGAAGGCACTGTATGATGCCATTGAGGCCCGTCAGGTGCGCCCGGGCCTGTGCAAGACTGCCGGCCTGAAGCTGGTGTACAGCCCGCTGAATGGTTCCGGTCTGGTGCCGGTCACCCACGTGCTGAACGATATGGGCATCACCGATATCACCATCGTGCCCGAGCAGGAGTACCCCAACGGCTACTTTACCACCTGCTCCTACCCCAACCCTGAGATCTTTGAGGCCCTGAAGCTGGGTCTGGAGCTGGCCACCAAGACCGGTGCTGACCTGATGCTGGCCACCGACCCCGATGCAGACCGCGTGGGCATTGCCATGAAGTGCCCGGACGGCAGCTATGAGCTGGTCTCCGGCAATGAAATGGGCGTTCTGCTGCTGGATTACATCTGCGCCGGACGCATTGAAAAGGGCACCATGCCCGCAAACCCCGTGGCGGTCAAGTCCATCGTTTCCACCCCGCTGGCCGACGCTGTGGCAAAGCACTACGGCGTGGAGATGCGCAACGTTCTGACCGGCTTCAAGTGGATCGGCGATCAGATCGCTAATCTGGAAGCTGCCGGTGAAGTGGACCGCTTTATCTTCGGCTTTGAGGAGAGCTACGGCTACCTGGCAGGCCCCTATGTCCGCGATAAGGATGCCGTTATCGGCTCCATGCTGATCTGCGAGATGGCCGCTTACTACCGCAGCATCGGTTCCTCCATCAAGCAGCGTCTGGAAGAGATCTATAAACAGTATGGCCGCTACCTGAACAAGGTGGACAGCTTCGAGTTCCCCGGCCTGACCGG
>OOCZ01002041.1_pt1 | contig 11493 bp, 6 predicted proteins | sample 1671631 | NCBI WGS metagenome assembly OOCZ01 (sample SAMN06348176, study PRJEB24527) | human gut metagenome | reverse complement strand
TAAAGCTATAAGAAATTCGCAAAATACGTTTGTAATGTTTTTCATAAGCTATATATTTAAATTACTTCAACAAAAAAATTAATAAGAATCGCTATGCCGCGATATTACTTTTTCACCTGAATAAATGAGATTGCCCGATGTACAAACACCTTCTATCACTACCCCATAATCGGCAGCAGAATCAGCTGTATAGAAGCTGACGTGAACAGTTCCCGATTCATCAACCTGCACGCTCGGATTCCAGTATATCGTAGAACGTAAGTCTGGCTTGACGGATTCTTTCTTTGCTTCCGTGTCATACGCCGGTGAGTAGAATTCTACAGTTTGTTGATAACCTAAAGTCGTAATAGTCTGTATGTTGCTATTCATTTTATTTTTCTGTATAAACCCATTCTTCGTAGTGACTACTATGGCACCATTTCCCGCAGCCGACCCGTAAAGAGGACCGACAGAAGTGGCAGGGGAGTAAAAAACATCTTTGATGTCATCCACGTCCAACAGGTCAAAATCAAAGTTTTCTTCGGGAACATTGTCCAGCAACACCATGACCGGAGCAAATCGATAACGCACTTCATTATTCGTGATAGTAATACCCGGCAAACGTCGCAAGAGGTCGTATGTAGAAATAAAATGTCCTTTTTTTACATCCTCTTCCGTCAGCACCTTCGAAACTCCCACCGAATAAAAGGGAGATTCCGTTTTTACAGCTCTCTCTCTTCTACCTGTCACTATCACTTCCGCCAGATTATAAACTCTCATTCCATTTTCTATAGTATATTTTTGGTCCATCTTTGCCATATAATTCTCCTCGATATGCGGTTTTTCAATGCGGGGAATACACCCGATTCGGGGAGCAGGAAACGATTTGTAAGGATCCAGTTCGATAAAAACTTTTGAAGAACCTTTCTTGCTGAGCGCCTGGACAATATAGTGAGTACCACTGGGATATTCCAGTTTATCGAATACAAACCGCCCATTCCGGTCAGGCTTCGTCAGTTCTATCCCGATGAGTGAATCTTTAAGGGCGAGCAAAGAGATATTTCCCTCTTTCAATGCAGAAAACAAGCCCTCTACTTTACCGGAAACTTCGTCACCCAATTCCAAATTATAGGGTAATGCGCTGGTTACGTTGCCTTTCAAGACCTCCGGTATGTTGTATTTCCGCCAGCCTTGTGTCATCATCAGCAAATCCAGGGCATAGGAAGAACTGCGGTTGTCTTGCAGGTAACTCAACGGTGACTCAATGTGTCCTTTAAGATCGGAAGTGAGCAATAAGGTGGAAACAATGTTGGAAACGGTATCCGGCTTCACGTCTGTTCTGTCAACAACTGCAAGTGCAAAGTTGCCTGACATGGGGTTTCCATTTATATCTTTAATCTGTATATCCATATCTACCTTCTCTCTTGCCAAGTAGTTTTCACGGTCAAGCCGGACTTCAGTCTGCGCCAGTGCACTTTTTTGCAGAGAAAACACTAAACGTTCGCTCAGAATATTTCTGCCTTCATCAACCAGCAGAAAATGAACGATGCCCGCCGGAAAAAAGTCTTTTTCAAAGTCAACATAATTTTGTTTATCATCCCAGGGCTGTGCATACAGAACGATGCCCCGCAAATGCGCCACCAGTATCAGCGAAGTGCCCAATGGGGTATCGGGTGATTTGGAAAGACTTACCCGCAAATAATCTTTAGACCAAAGTGTATTCAGGGAGATAGCATCCGGAGAAGGTTCGGGCAAATCAAAACGCTTGGAAACGCCTGTTCCGTCACTACAAACGGCATGATACTTTTTTCCGGGAACATAATACATCCGAAAACTCCCCATACCCAAATGCTGGCTTTTGAAATCGGCACATACCTGACCTTCTTCGTCAAATACTTGACCTTCTACCTCTGTAGACAAACCATCTGCATCGATGGCCTTAAATGCCATTTTGATTGTGGTGGATTGAGCTGCATGACCTCCTTCGGGGAAGAAAGCCACATCAAAGGTTTTACTCAATTCGGGGATTCTGAAATAGCGATTGGAAATTTTGCCGTCATACACTGTCTGTAACAAAAACGTGCGCGAAGCAGAAATCTCCTTCTTCTTGAAAGTGTAATGGATATTTTCCCCTTCCAATGATAAGACTTTTCCTTCTTTGTCCCTGTCTCCATCGGGGAAAAGAATGGCTTGTGTGGGAGTGACGGATCGGTTGTCCGGTTTACTGAGAAAATGTATTTCCGCATGAACGTCGTTGTTTTCAGCAGAATAACTGATTTCCGGAGATATCGCTTCGGATACGGGATCGGATATATAAATCAGTTTATGAGGAAAGTACTCTTCACCTATATTCTGCATGAACCAAGTGTAGGCTCTGAGAGAATAGTTGCCTTCCGGCAGGTCCTCACCCAATGGAATATGTCCGTAAAAACACCCCAAAGAGTCCGGTCTTATTTTCACTCTCTCCACCAAGTTGCCCAACGGATTCACCAACTCTACATATACATATCGACTGGCATTAGCTTGCTTTAACATAAGAGCATCTACTAAATGTGCCCTGAACCAAAGGGTTTCACCGGACATGTAAATGCCACGGTCTGTCTGAAGGTAAAGCTTTTCCTGAGGGAAATGCGACATTTCTTCTCTGAACAGATTTTCAAGGGTATCTGTCGGTACAGACTGGGGAGCGGTACCATCTGCCCAAAGGCTGGGAGACAGTATCAGGCAGCACAACCATACCATGTATTTGACAGAACTGTTCGCAATGTTCTTCATTATTTTTTCTTTTTAATTATTAATTCACCACAGAATACACAGATTAACACGAATACTTTCTCATTATCAGCATTATAGAGTAACAGATTGCTTTCTTCCTTGTTTTCCAATGGAAAACAAGGAAGAAAGCAATGGAAAGATTTCACAAGTACTTATTAGTAAGTAGGCATTGGAGAATCTGGATAATAAACTACTCCATCCAAAACTTGACTCATTTTTACAGAACGGACTATTTGGCTCAAAGGCTCTAAATTAGTTGTTTTATACACACAATAGTTTGTACATGCTGGTAATGATGAACCATTACCAGGAGACAATTTGGGACACCCTCCATCGTAAAGACGAATATCTAAAGTGAAAGTCGCATCCGGACGATCCCAAAATCTATCTAATTGTGGATGGCTAATTTTTATTACCTCGGACATAGATGAAGTAAGAACCGGGAGATCAACCCAATTCGTAATATCTTCAACATCATATACAGGGTTAGGGGTATAAGGGTAATAAGGAAGGGATTCATAATGATCGAAACTCTGAACATGCAAGATATATAACAATAACCCTCTTTTAGGAAACTCTCCTCTCGAAAAATAGAAATTATGCTCCAAGTCTACGCCTATACTTAATACTGGATATCGTGGATTATATCCATGACTACAATTTGGTGGAGCAGCAGGATCATTCATAATGCCGAGTGAAATAGTTATTGGTTGACCAACATATCCATTAGAAGAACGACCTCTTACTGTCGCTATCACAGGTCCACTGTATGATGCAATAGAGGACACAAAAAACTTCTCACTTCCAGAGTCGTTACTACTTGAAAATGAACCCAATGACATACCAGACTCAGTAAATACTCCTACTTCGATACCAACATACTTACCAAATGGCTCATTCCAAGAAATAGAAACAACATTCCCTAACAATGATAAATCAAGAGAACCCGACGGCCCCCTTGTCGTTGCAGACGAAGGGTCATTTTTTTCTTCTATGATCGGATCATCTTCTCCTTTACATCCGATACATAATAGCATCAGAAACAAACAATAAAATAAATGCTTCATAATGGTTCTGCTTTAAAAATTTGACAATATTTACTTATAGAATGGTGTTTCTCACGAAGCACCATTCTTAAACTAATGATAATAAAAAAGTCACAATCTGTTTTTTACCTTAAAAACACCTTTCTAATAATCGTACTTTCTATTTTCTTCCATCCAGTCGTTTATCTTGCGTACTTCATCATCGTTCTTACGCTCTTTGTACACAAATCCCCGGGTTTTCTTCAACATACCATCCTCTCTGAAAGTATACCACAAATCGTACACTTCCATTTCGGGGTAATACTTACCGCCACCACTGACAAGGTTAAACTTATCCCAAGACGTTAAGGTTACTGAATTATCCGGATTTACGGTGATATTAAAGCAATAATCGGGTCTGTAGTCTGTAGCACCTTTCGACCATTCATTCTTTTGATGATACATACGTACAGTGTTACCATCGACTACAGCTTGCAACGTGCGAGGCGACTTATAGATAACGGAATCTTTCGGATTATCAGCAGGCTTAATCACACCGTCCATATAATAAAGCCCTGAATAGTCATTCATCAGATTCAGACGGATTAGCACCACTGTATCTTCTTTAGCCAGTTCAAAACGAGATGTTCCACTAAGTTTAAACGCCATCATATAGAGCGAATCTATATGCAAAGTGGATGGGTCAATGTGAACAGGATACGTGCCATAGGCTTCACCCTTTTTCACAATTACATTTTCTTGCGGAAAACTATAGATACCATTTGTCAACGTACGATACTTTATATCATCCGAACCAAGTTCTTTCTGGTTATAACTTTCAATACCAGAAGGAAATTCTTCAACAGTAACAGTTATATCTTCCTTGGTAGGCAGCGAACCGCTGATGGCAACCGATGCATATATGGTATCTTTTTCATAACCTATATTCAGATCTCTATTTATAATCTTATCTTTTGCCCCAACCAGATAAACCGTTTCGGGCCATAAATTCTCTTCCATAGGTATTTTATTGTCGCAACCTGCCATACATGCCAACAGCAAGGTTATCGAAAAAAATGCTATTTTCTTCATATTATCAACTTTTATTGTTTTCATTTTAATTCCATCCTGGGTTCTGTACCAACTTACCGTTCTTTCTCAACACATTTCTGTCAAGCGGCCACAGATACATCTTGTTGGAAAACATACGTTTCATGGTTTTTTCTGTATTCCAAATTCTTTCTGTATAGAACTGTTCGCGTTGTGATTCGCGAGCACTTACATCCAATCCTCTGATGGGTTTGTTGTAAGCGTCATAGGCATCTTTCCAACGGCGCAAATCCCAATAACGATGACTTTCGAAAGCAAACTCAATCAACCTTTCATGCTTAATTAGTTCACGCATCCTGCTTTGGTCGGCTGCATCGGCAGTTGTGATTCCCGGTTGACCGGCACGATAACGAATCTGATTGAAATATTTCACCATTTGATCCACATCACGAGTAACCGTCACCTGCCCATCTTCGTCCGTATACGAACCTTCCATTTCGTTCATCGCTTCTACATACCCCAACAATACTTCGGCATAGCGAAATATCGGATAAGTCTTCGCTTTTACCACTCCATTCCAAAAGATACAATCATCCTGATGCACATATTTCCGGCAGGTATATCCGGTCCTGGTTCTGTTATCATTATTATTCATATCAGATGCACTACCTCCGTAGTAATAGTCGGTAACATAGTTTCTGGTACCTGCTGACAAACCGTCACGGTGGGAAGTTGTAGGCCAGATACAAGCATTGAAACCAATAGCCGCATAAAAACGCGGCTCGCGACCATCATCACGATGAGCTCTGTTTCCGGAAAGAAGATAATCTGACGAGAATGTTTTATCTTGTCCCACTGCCTGCCATGATTTTTCCGCCTGAGTAGCTTCACTAAACGGTCTACCGTCAGCCATCCGGTATTCATCAATCATATCTAAAGTAACACTAAATGAAGATATTCCCCCCAATTTGGAAGGTGTCACAAGAATATAGTTTCCATTATTTTTTGAAAAATAGATGTATTCTTTAACCAACTCAGGCTGGTAAGTACCATCAAACAGCGTCTTGTATGACTTATAGGGGTCTATACCTCCGGCTCCATCAGGGAAGTCGGCATCAGATACCGTCTCGGGAAGAGGCAATGTGCCTGTACCCTTTTCATTCACTATTTTGGATACAGTATGAATGGCATACTTATTCATATCAATAATCCGCTTGAACGTGGCGGCAGCTTTTCCCCACTTAACCTTGTCTTCCGTCTGGGCAATGAAATTCCTCCCCTCTGAGTCTTTCCAATCGGAATAGTAACTGTTACCATTGAAAAGGGGGCTGGCAGCATAGAGCTGCATACGAGCTTTGAACGCCAAAGCAGCACCCTTGGTAGGTATATACTGCAATGCATCTATACGACTTGCAGGCAGCAATTTAGCTGCTTCTTCAAAGTCGGCACAGATTTTCTCTACACACTCATCGTAAGTGGAACGCTCGAATGAAACTGACGCTACATCTTCGTCCGTATCGAAAGGACGGTCGGGAAGTACAACCACAGGCCCGTACAATCTTACCAAATAGAAATAGAAGTAAGCCCGCAGAAAATAAGCCCTTTCATTTAAATCACGCCTTTTCATCTTGGTAAGCTCCTGGTTTTTGGATATATTCTCCAATACGATGTTGGCCTTACGGATTCCTTTATAGCACTCGGGCCACGGATTAAACCATGAGTTCGTTTCTTTCACTTCATCATAAAGTATAGCATTTCCATTCGTTACGAACGGAACGATTGCTTCATCTGAGCCCAATCCACTGGGCAATGTAGAAGCCGCTCCCCAACCATTCATAAGTATTGATTCATCGGGAAGAAGAGCAGCCGCTCCATTGATATACTCTTCCGTTCTGGAGCGGGAAAGGAAAATGGAGTCCAGTGTGGTCTGATCGTACACATATTGGTCAATGTCCAAGTATTTTTCGCACGAACCGAACATAATGCTTGAAACCAAAATAACGGTTATTGCGGCTATTCTGCCGAGAAAACCGAATTCTCTTTTATAATTTCCAAATTTTATCATAATTGTCAGGTTATATTAGAATGAAACATTAAGCTGTAAAGTATACGCTCGCTGGACAGGATAGACTGTTCCATTATCTCCCGCTTGTGCAGGATCCAGCATCTTCTCTTTAGACCAAACTGCCAAATTGTCTCCAATCACACTAATTACTGCTTTCTGGAGACCAAACTTTTTCAGGAATTGGTTCTTGAGTGTATAAGAGACTTGCACATTCTTCAGACGCAAGTAACTACCATCAGACAACCAAAAAGAAGATGATTGACTATTATTACTGCTACCTCCATAATAAAGACGAGGGTACTTGGCGTTCGGATTCTCAGTGGCAGGGTCGCCTGAGATTTCACGTGAAATCCATCGGTTTGCCGGGTTGGCAAAATCTGTAATCACATTACCGGCTGTACTACCCGAGAATGGCTGATACATATTTCCACCTTTAAAAAAGGTCACGCGGCTTACTCCCTCGAACAGGACACTTACATTGAAGTTCTTCCAGTTAAACTCTGTGGCAAATCCATACTGTATCTGAGGCACATAAGAATACTTCAAAGGTACAATATCATCCCAATTGACAATGCCATCGCCATTGACATCCTTATACTTGATGTCACCCGGCAAGTAATTACCAAAATCCTGACGAGGACTATTATCTATATCTGCCTGGTCTTTAAACAAGCCCAAAGCTATCAAGCCTCGGTTAACTCCACTTTGATATCCTACGGCTGATTGGTAATCGTATTTCTTAAGGTCTTCCTCGAAATTGGTGATTTTGTTCATGGACTGTGTATAGTTGGCACGTACAATCAGGTATTTGTCATTGTCACCCAAAGGTTGCGTATATGAGATATGTCCATCCATACCCCAGCTCTTCATTTCACCCACATTGGCCCAAGGCAATGACGGAAGTCCCATCTCTTCCGGTACACTCTGGCGTTGCTGATAAATACCGGAACGTATATCCTGGAAGAAATCGACTGTCATCTCAAAACGTTCATGGAAGAAACGTGCATCAATACCGATGTCAGCTTTCTTGGCCTTTTCCCAGCGCAGGTTGCTGGAACCTACTTGCGTTTCGGTCAAACCGGAACCGTTATTCCAACTGCCGGAACCTGTGTAACCAATCAAAGTAAGATAGGGAAAACGTACCGAGTCGTCCCAAGTGAGGCGGTCGTTACCTACTATACCATACGAAGCCCTGATTTTGAAATAATTGATAAAATTGTCCTTATTACGCCAGAAGCGATATTGCGTGGGAGCCCAACCTATAGAAACAGCAGGGAACCAACCAAATTTCTTACCTTTCTCAAAAGCCTCCGAACCGGTGTAACCCATATTAAATTCGGCCATATAAGTATCATCATACGAATAAGAGAAACGGCTTGAGTAACTATTATATCGTTTAGGGATAGCAGTCAGCAATTGATTATATTTCGATGCTTCATAATCGCTCCATTCGGCCTTCACCAAAGCACCCACCTTATGTACCTTATTAAATGTCTGGTCGTAATTCAGTCGGAAATCCCAATAAATTCTACGCTCAGTGTCATTCCAATTTGTATAATAGGGCTCCACTGCATCAGATATTTTCTCCAAATCGAGTGTTCCATCACGTTTATAACCATGAGCATAATAAATGGCCGGCATTTTTTCGCGAACTTGGGTTCTCGCACCTATCGAATTAATGTTGACCAATCCTGCAATACTCAGTCCGGGAGTTATCATCTTCAAATCCTGATTGAGCTGCATCGTGATTTTATTATCATTGGAATAGAACTTGCGATAACCCGTCATATTCAACAATACATACGGACTAATATTCGATTTATCAGTGCCATATCCAGGTGCCTGCCCTGTGGTGTACATCAACGGTACTGTCACCGGAGTCAGATTGGATTGTGCCTGCCACAATACCTTACTGTCGTTTCCATATCCCGGATAATTCTGAGTAACAATCACAGTCTCTTCGTTCAGCGAAAGCGTAGTGGTGGAAGTGACATTTACATCCACATTAGCACGGAAATTGAACTTGTTATAGTTTACGTTCGTATTGTATTTGTTTACCCCTTTATCTTGTTTAAAGATGGCATCTTTTGTCGTAAAACCGGCACTGATGTAATAGCGAGCTACTTCACCACCTCCCGACGCACTCAGGAAGTATTGCTGGTTCCAGGTATAATCTCTCAAGATAACATCCCTCCAATCCACATCCGGATGAAAATCAGGGTCCATATGGTTCCTGAACAAATCCACATCCACATCGGAATAGACAGGAATACGTCCACGTGTCACGGCAGCTTCGTTGGCGAGTGCCGCATATTCCGCAGCACGTACATATTTGGGCATTCGAGGAGAATAAGAGATACCGGCATTTGCCTTTACCTGCAAATTCAGTTTTCCGGCTTTACCCTTCTTGGTACTTACCAATACCACACCGTTGGCACCACGTACACCGTAAACCGCCGTAGAAGAGGCATCCTTCAAGATAGAAAAACTCTCAATGTCTTCGGGATCAAGCGTATTCAAGTTGCCTTCGACACCGTCAATCAACACCAAAGCTCCCTGTCCGGCACCAAAGGTACTGATACCACGCACCCAGAACTCGGAGAAATCCTTGCCCGGCTCTCCACTACGTGTAACGGAAATGATGCCCGGAACGCGTCCGCCCAACATGTTGCTTATGGAAGTGGCAGGAGTTTTCAGCGTAGCCACCTCAACTCCGGTAATGGCACCTGTCACATTAATCTTCTTCTGTACCTTACCCGATGCCGTAATCACAACCTCGTCCATTACATTCGAACTCTCCTTCAACACTACGCGCATGCGCTCGTTGCTCTTGTTCATTTTTATCTCCTGAGGATCATACCCCACATAGGATATGACCAACGTATGCCCGGCTTTGATACCCCCTATCTTGAAACGACCGTCAATATCCGTAATGGCACCCATAGAAGGAACTTCCTTTACAGAAATCGATACTCCGATTAAGAGTTCGCCTTTCTCGTCCATAACCGAACCAGAAGCTACCACAGTCTGTTGCGCATAGGCCAAACTCATAGAGCTTACCCATGCCATGAGAAACAGTAATATATGTTTAATCTTCATCTTGATTCATTTTATATGATTTCTACTTTTATTCAATTGTCATTTTCCGGATGGCCTTTGAAGATTCTTCACCAATGAAGAAGTTCTCTTCCGAATCCAAAGCAATACACAATGGATTATCAAACAATGCATCCGTAGGGAATCCGTTTAGTCTTCCTGCCTGATCAGGAGCTCCTGCTACCAAAGAGACAAGCCTTCCTTTGATTTTCACAATGCAATGGCTATTTTTGCAACATACATAGAGTTCACCACTACTATTCACCGCCATTCCGCAAGGTTCTTTCAATACGGCATCCGTCAATCTATCTCCAAAAGCTGTAGCCAACCATCCCGGTTGGAAGCCGGCATAGCGTTCCACTTGCCATGCGCCCGAAGTATCTTTCCATATCTTCATAATACCATTACTCTCAGGATAAGAGGCAAAAAAGCACTTATCATATTTACTATAAGTCAGATAATGCCTCCACTGGCCGGTGTTCACTCCATCAAAAGCCGGGTAATCTGATGTAGCAAATAACTTTGTATAACCTTTATCTTCCAAATCTATTTCATAAAGACCATCACCGGACATTGCATACAAATAGCGATCATCTTCGGCATAAGCCAATGCCCCCTGGCAATCACCTTGGAAAGGTATTGTGAGACCAAGAGAATTTAAAACCCATCCATCCGCACGGGAAGCTGTGTATAAAGCACCTCCATTACGGGGCATGATACTCACTTTTTCCCTTGAACTATCAACTGCAACAGCCCCCATATAACCAATATTAATCAGACGAATCACCACATTATCCTCTAATGACACAAAATAGGTACGGTCGCCCCATCCTCCTCCAACGAAAATGAAATTATCACTCTTTTGTCCTGCAACAGCTACAATTCCCGTACACTCATTCATTCGGAATTCTTCTATTTTACTGTCATCTGACGATGTCCAGCCGTCTTCACCAAATTTTCCCAATATTGTTTTCACAGATTGAGTCTGATAGTACTTAAACTTCACATTGTCAGAGGTGTACTTTTTACCCTCCACTTCCAATATTATCTCGTTATAACCGGGCATCTGCTTGGGGATAAGCCCATACAGTTCATTTCCATTGTTGTTTACGATAACAGCTTCCTTGTCGGCAAAGAAAACTTTGACTTTTCCGGTCGTGTCAACCGGAAAGTTTCCTTTGATAATAAAAGAATCGTTGATTCTTCCCCAGTCGGGTGACATGGATTTTAACTCAATAGGCTTGCTCGAATCATAATAGTTGCCTATTTCAGGCCATTTCTCAATTACTTCTTCGCCATTGCAACTTGCGAACAAAATACTTAAGAAAATAAAAACAAAATAAAGCTTGTTGTTCTTCATAATATATAAGTAATGGGGTTCTATGTTTTTCATTCATAACGGCAGCCATTGACACCAGCCCCCCTTTAAATGTCAAAGCCACATGAAATTCATTACAGATTACCGAAAGTGATATGCATCGCTACGGTTATCTCTGATTTTAC
>OOCZ01002035.1_pt1 | contig 11526 bp, 9 predicted proteins | sample 1671631 | NCBI WGS metagenome assembly OOCZ01 (sample SAMN06348176, study PRJEB24527) | human gut metagenome | reverse complement strand
CTGCCACATTAATAGTACTTGGCGCTAACTTAGCCAACCATTCCACTCGAACCACATCATTTGTGAAGTGATCCTTCATGCGAGTATTAGCTCCCCATTGATTTACAAACGTTTTCTTGGGGATAACTCTGTTTACGATAGTTGATTGCGGAAGATTATACATACCGTTTCACTATTTAATCACCAAAAAACAGATTAATTCAAAATCATCAAGCCCGGATATTTTATTCTGCAACGCAGTGGTTTCGCCCGCCGAAAAAAGGCTCATGATGTCCGACTCTTCTTTTACTTCAATGATACTATGAATAGCTTCCTGTAATAAATCCGAATAGTGGCTCATCTCACGTCCGTTTTTCGTTTCTTTATTGAAAACTGTACATAAAACTTTATTAGGTTCATGTTTACCCCGACAAGCAGCACGCATATTGTCGAGCATTGTTTTTGGGGATAAGTGGTCACAAAGTACTTCTCCTTCATGGCTCAGATAAACCATATAGAATGGATGAAGTAAATTCTGATTATTGATATTGATTCCATTATTTCGGTTCTTCAACACATAAATAACGCCCGGTTGCACAAAGTCGGAACTTTCAACAACGGTACTCATTCCAAATGGAGTATGGGCAATGTCCGGATTATCCTTCATATAGGCTAAAAGGTCTAATCTGAATTCATTAAGTCCTAAATCCATGATATTGATGCCCGTATCCATATCTTCAATATCCACAACTTCCTCTTGCAAACGTTTCAATTGCTCTTTACGGTATTCCAAATCTCCCTTTTCCTCGTCAGATAGAAGATTATCATCGCCCGTGGCAGTCATAACGGTTACTTTCATGCGTGCTTCTACACGACCTTTTAGTTTGATGTAATCGTCTAATTCTACATCGGGCCAATAGTTTACCAGTTGAATTACTTCATTTTTGGAGCCGATGCGGTCTATACGTCCGAAACGTTGGATGATACGAACTGGATTCCAGTGTATATCGTAATTTATCAGATAGTCACAATCTTGCAGGTTCTGACCTTCTGATATACAGTCTGTCGCAATCAATACATCTATTTCAGTTTCTGACTTGGGAAATAGGATATTGCGCTCCTTGGATAGGGGAGAGAAAAGTGTAAGGATGGTATTGAAGTCTGTTTTCAGTTTTTTTATTGTACTCATTCCGTCTACAGAACCTGTTATCATAGCGACATTTAAACCATATTCATTATGAATGCGGTCGGCAAGTTCTGAATAGAGATATTCAGCGGTATCAGAGAATGCCGTGAATATCAATACCTTCTTATTCTCACCATTAATGGGATGCGTAAACTTGTAGTCCAAATCTGCGATAAGCTGTTGTAACTTACTGTCGTGGAGAGGGGTAATGTCCTGAAGCATTGTCAAAAGGAAATTCAGGGTCTCTTTGTCCTGAATCAAATATTGTCGCCATGATGCATAATCCATATCGGCCAAATCAATTTTTGTCTTTTTCCCACCAATAAAAGATGAACCGTAGAATTCTTCCTCTTCTGCAACCATTGACGGATAATAATCTTCTGTTTCTAAAGAAGTATACTCGTACCTGCCTTGTGCAAAATTCTCAATTCTGCTAATTGTATTTTGAATAAGTTCCTGTATGCGCTGAATAGTTAATCGGAATGAGTTGACAGAACTTTCCAAACGTTTCAGCATATTGATTGCCATCAATTGACGGATCCCCTTTTCCCGACCTTGCATGGATAGTCCGCTTTCCTTACCGGTTTTTTCCAAGTCTATATATCTGCCAATCCTACTTGGTAATATAAAGTCGGAAGGAGTATATATAGCTAAATTCAATGCCTGCAACTGGGTGTAAATTTCATTGTAATTGATAGCCGTACACAAATCCGTTAAACACGGACGACGGGAAATCGGTTTCAGACGGGTAGGAAATTTACCGATGTCTGTGGTGTCGTAATAACGCTCGATATGTTTCCGGCTGCGGGCAATTGTTACAGAATCCAGTACTTCAAAGAAATCAAAACTCAACATTCCCAATAATTTAGCTGTAGTACGTTCCGTTGGTTCAAACTTGGCCCATTTATTATAAGCTGTCTGTGCTTGGCGGAATATATCGTCAATGCTGTTTTTGGTATCCAGCAAAAAGTCAATCTTTTCAACTTCGCCTTCATAAGCTAACTGTAATTGGTTTTTCAAGTCCTTGAACCCATTGTTCACAGGAGTGGCAGAAAGCATAAGTACCTTTGTTTTTACTCCGGCACGAATTACCTGATTCAGCAAACGTAAGTAGCGGTTTTCTCTTGGATTCTCATCTTCCTCATCTGTCGTGATTTTACCACCATTACGGAAGTTGTGGCTTTCATCAATAACAATAAGGTCGTAATTACCCCAATTGATGTGAGAGAGATCCAATCCATTAGAGATTCCATACTCACGGGATAAATCTGAGTGGAACAGGATGTCATAGCGTAGTCTGTCAGCAGCTATAGGATTATTTTTATAGTTGCTGCGGAACGTAATCCAGTTGTCATTCAGTTTTTTGGGACATAGGACTAAAACGGATTTATTTCGGTTTTCGTAATATTTAATGACTGATAATGCTGTAAATGTCTTTCCCAATCCTACACTGTCGGCAAGAATACAACCGTTATATTTCTCCAATTTGTTGATGATAGCTAACGCCGCATCTCTTTGGAAGTTATAGAGTTTATTCCAGATTACACTACTCTTGAAACCAGTAGCCTCATTAGGTAATACATCTTCGGATATATCTTCCAAAAACTCATTGAAAATGTTATATAGTGTGATGAAGTAAATGAAATCAGGAGAGTTCTCCTTGTAAACCGTTTCTACGTATTCCAGTACTTTATCTGTAACATCTGTAAACTTTTCGCTATTATTCCATTGCTCATTGAATATTTTAAGATATTCTTCAGCATAGGGTGAGGGTGAACATTGCACCATTGAGTATACGCTATTTCCACGGTCTAATCCCAACTCCGTGGTCGTAAACTCATTGAATGGCGCATAAGAACGTGGATTTTCATTATCTATTTGCAAAAATCCACCCATAATCTCTGAAGATGAATTGGATTTGAACCGAACTTTTTTACGAATCCATTCTGCACATTCTCTGGCTATCGCTTTTTGTGACAGTTGATTACGGAGTTTGATTTCAAAATCGGAGCCATATAGGTTGCGTTCTCTATTAAGTTTTGGAATATAAAACTCCCTTTTCTCTTTTTGCGATTTATCTTTCACAAATGTGGGTGAGGTGAAGATAAATCGCAAATCTTCTATTTCTTCTAATTCATTTTTTAAGGCTTCAAAAGCATATATAGAGAAGGATGCTGCAGCAATAGACACTTTTGACTTGGCAGATAACCTGTTTTTAAGGTCATCTACTACTCGTTCATTTATGTTATTGATCAATTTCGGTAATTCCATGCTGCCGCCCTTTTTCTTTTTAATTTGCTTCAAATGCAAAAATATCATATTTCTTTGAGAAACTAGGTGTCTAATCTGTTTTTTATTAACATTTTGTTATTTTATCCTCATCCCACACTACTCCGTTCTCTTCCTCGACCTTACCCCATGTTTCTGCAAAATTCCTTTGAACATCCTTGTTTTCTTTCCACCTTCTTCACCCACAAAAAATAACTCTTCAGCAACGTCTCTTCCGGTATAAGCTCCGTCATTCCGTGCTCTTCCAGATACAACTCCGTAGCCCTTGTAAACATCATTCCGTTCTTAAACTTGTTCCTGCGCAGGAAGCGGTAATAATCCATTCTCATTTCATAGTTGATTTCCTGTTCCAGAATTTTCACGGCTTCTTCTCCTAAATAATTGTAGGTTCGTGGGTCTTTCCCTACACTGGGGCAGGGTAGGGAAAAGGTGATATTTCCCTGATCCCGCCATGACACACCTTTGGGGCGGGGAGTGGTGAGCTGTAGTAGGCAACTGTAAAGATTCTGATTTTTTGTGAAACGGATGGCACCCTCTATGGTACAATGCGCGTATGCGCTTTGCAGGTAAGCCGCGAGATAGGGCTTTACCTGAATGGTAACTGTAATCATTTTGTATATTGTTTTGAAGTGAAAAATATTTCCATACGTTTGTGTTCCTGTGGCGGGGAGCGTTCCTCGGAGCAGTGGAAGAAGGCAGATGTGTTACTCCGGCAAACGATGGAAAATCAAATGATTACGGTATGTCGATGTTGCTCTACGACCAATAGGTCGTTTCTCTACGAGGAAGGGTGCTTTGCCCGTAGAGGAACGCATGGCTCTTCTACGGGACTAAATCACCCGCCTCTGACCTTTGGTGCAAATATCTGTCAAATTAACATCTCTGGCAAAACTTAAAGACGGTGGTTAAAGATAGTATTGTAATGAAACATTTGTCTTTAATGCCTGTTTGTGACGTAGTATATGCGCGTGCAATAACGTGCGAAAAAATGAATGAATATGAAGACAGTCTATTTAAACAATTTTATGAGTTCGGTGGTCACTGAGCTTGAAAGAAACGGGCAGTACAGTACCGCCCATGTATGTGGTAGCGTGCTGCGGTCCGTGATGACCTTTGATGGCGACGGTTTGCTTCTGTCCGGCATTACGCCCCTGTGGTTGAAGGCGTATGAGCATTACCTGCTCCATAAGGGCGAAAAAGGCCTGGAGTGGAATACAATCTCTACCTATATGCGTATGCTTCGGGCGATTTATAACCGGGCAGTAGTGCGTAAACTGGTGCCTTTCGTTCCCCATTTGTTCAGGGAAGTGTTCACAGGGCGCAAGGCAGACCATCGGAGGGTACTGGAACGGGATGATATGCGGCAATTACTGGCAGAAAAGGATTTGGATATTATCTCTCCTGGTATGGAGTGGGCACGTGCATGCTTGGAGCTTATGTTTCGCTTTCATGGGATGCCTTTTGTTGATCTTGCCCATCTTCGGAAGTCTGATTTGAAGGATGGCTATCTGACCTTGCGCCGCAGAAAGACGGGGATGCCGCTTTCTGCGCGTGTGGATAGTCGAGCTATGCAGTTGTTGGAGCGCTACCGGAACCGGGACGACACTTCGCCTTATTTACTTTGTTTTCTGGATGGAAGTCTGGAAGGAATGGCTGCTTACAGGGATTACTTGCGGATTTTACGCTTGCTTAACAGTAAACTGCGTGCGCTTGCTCTGTGGAGGAAAGTACCGGGTAAAGTGACATCGTACACGGCCCGACATACATGGGCCACTGCGGGCAAGTACTGTCACGTTCCCATTGAAATCATTTCCGAAGGGCTGGGACACGCTTCCGTAACTACTACCGAGGGGTACATGAAGGGGTTTGGAAATAGTCGGATGGATCGGGCGAATAAGGTTATAATGAATTACATATTTGAGAGCTAGTCTAATATGAAATTTGAAGATTAAATGCTTGATTTATAGTTTAATGTGAATAAATTACCTTGTAGGTAACGTAGATGTTATTATAGCGCAAAAGTAGATAATATATTTCTAAATCCCAAGAGAAATATATTTTATTTGCTTGTTTACATGCATTTATCAACCGGTGATTTATATTAGAAAACAAATACTACAGATTTTACAAGTTTCTTTTCCTGTATACAGGTCTGGCGAATGATTATTTTCTCCTGCATCGTGCAAATTTGTATACTACTTCCCTTACCCGTTTCTGGAAGCTGAAGACGGGAAAAGGATTATTGTACACCGTGAAACGTATGTACATATAAATTTTTGTATATATCGGGCTTGTATGAGTCTTGTGTCTTGCTATATATGTGTATATCCGTTACCTACAAGGTAATGCCAGTGCATATAATGGATAAAACAGAACAATTACCATGATAACATCCAAAACACAAGCTGCCATCGCAGTACTTAACGACATCTATGCGGGAGGAGACATAATCCGTGCGGATGCTTGCCAGCTTACAGAGCAAGATATGGACATCCTGCTTTCAAAACTTTTAAGTGCCGGACTCATAAAACTGTCTGACAAGGGAGATTCCCGTGATATACAGGTGTACAGTCCTGCACGTGACTCTTCTGATGTTTCCCTTCTCGATATCCTCGAAGCTACTGGCGAGCATCTGGATTGCAATCACCCCACTACTGAAGAATTTCACATGCGATATGGGAAAGCTGCGCAGAAACTCGGTATAGTGAACTATATCACGAGGGAATATCTGAAAGAGATAAAGCTGTTTGAGTTGTAAACGTAATCCGCGAAACCTTTTGAAAAGAAATACTTTCATATTGTCCCTGATTATGCTGCTGTTCTGTCTTACAGACTTGCATTCTCAGATTCTTGCAGTGAAGAGTGATCTGCTGACGGGAATGCTTTCTTCGCCCAATTTCGGGGTGGAAGTGAAGCTTTCCAATCGGCTCACATTAGAAGCTGAATTTCATTACAATCCTTTTCCGGCAGGCGGAGACAAGCGTTGGAAACATTGGTTTGTGCAGCCTGAACTGCGCTACTGGATGTGCCAGCCCTTTGGCGGCCACTTCTTCGGTGCGCATTTGTTGTACGGAGTATATAATGTGGGAGGTATGAAACTCCCTCTGGGGCTCTTTAAGGGAATACGTTCTTCAAGATATGAAGGGGACTTTATGGGGCTTGGAGTATCATACGGCTACCACTTTATTCTCGCCCCCCGCTGGAGTATCGAGACAAGCGTCGGCGTAGGATTTCTGCATACCGGATATGAACGCTACCGTTGTTTGCATTGCGGTGAACAGACTGGCGGCGAACATAAAAACTTCATTGCGCCAACCCGGGTTGCGGTATCACTGGTATATCTGATAAATTGAGAGTTGTTTATAATTTAGTAATTTGTAATTAAACATAGAGCATGAAAAACTTAATCCGTATTCCTTTGACATTGACACTCCTGTTCGCTACGTGCTGTCTCTGTCTTGGGCAGGAGTTTTACCGGGGAGAACTATTTGTTACCGGACAACATTTTTCGCTGACGAATGGGCACCTGAATGTGGAATTGTCTGTTGACTTCGAAGGACTGAAAATGCCTTCGGATGAGTCGCTGACCGTGACCCCCGTACTTAAAAACGGTGAATACGAGCAGGAGCTTCCTGCCGTACTCATCAACGGGACGGAGAAACAAAAAGTATATCAGCGGACACAGGCTTTGGCGGCTGGTAAACGCAATGATGCTAAGGTACGCATTTCGCCAATTCCGGCAGTGGTGATACGCAACGATCATGCGGCCTCCCGCGCGTTTACCTATAAAGTGTCGGTGCCCTATGAGCAGTGGATGGAGAGGGCTATACTCTTGTTGCGTTCACAGGAATGTGCCTGTCATGGTAAGAAAGGGGATGTTTATGAAGATAAGATAGCGGATGGAATCCGCCTGCCGAAGATGCAGGTATCCCGGTTGGATGCGGATATCGATGCCGATTTTCTTTCATTGGTGAACTTTATTCAGCCTGCACCGGACAAGGACACGTTGCATTGCATAACGGGATCTATCCCATACTTCAAACGGAAGGAAGGACAGAAAGACGGGAAGCAGCTTGGCGAACTCTCCGAGGAAAAGCAGAACTTCGAGATTTACTGCCGTCTTCGCAACGCACTGCATGATGTACGTCAGGAGATGGGTACAGAATTGGCGAAAATCAGTGTAACCGGTTACGGTGTCCCTGTGGGAAACCTGAAGAAAAACGAGACAAATGCCCTGATACGTGCTCTTAAGTTAAAGGAGTATTTACGTGAAAACCGCCTGGCGGGAAGAGCCTTGCTGGATGTGAGTTGGATTTCTGAAGATTGGGACTCCATCACTAGCCTGGTGAGAAAAAGTGATATGCTACTGAAAGAGGCTACCCTCGACCTTATTAATAATATAGAGATTGTTAAAGGTCGCGAACGTATGTTGATGTCGTTTGCAGACGGCAAGCCTTACAAGTATCTTATGGAGAAGATATTTCCTGAAGTAATGCGTGTGGACTATCGGATAGAATACACCCGCAAGCCTCTGGGCGCTGCTGAAAGTCTTCAGTTGCTACGCAGTGGAAAACAGCGCGCTCTTCATCTGAATGAATTCTTTGCTGTGGCAGGTAGCTATCCGGTGGGTTCTACTGAATATAATGATATACTGGACCTTGCTGCAAGGCTTTTCCCGGAGAGTCCGGAAACCAACATCAATGCGGCGGCGGTAGCTTTGAGCAAAAAGGAACTGTCTAAGGCACGTGGGTATCTGGAACCTTTTGCCACCCTTCCGATAGCCTATAATAACATGGGGATTCTCTGTCTGCTTGAAGGTAACCGGGATAAGGCGGAGGTGTACCTCACGATGGCGGCCGCCGCCGGAGTGGAACAGGCGATTAAGGCGTTAGAAAAATTGAAAATTAAAGATTAAGCAGTGAATAATAACCATAAACGGTATAATATATGAAAACGAGTAATTATTTGTGGGCTGCGCTGGCAACAGCAACCCTTTCGCTGTCTGCATGCAGCAGTGATGAAAACGAGAATGGAATGCAGCCGAAAGAAAAGACTGCAAAACTTGAACTTACATTAGTGGGAGCACCAGCGGACAGCCGTGCTACGGGGACTCTACCCACCACCGATGAATCCCAGATCAATCGCCTGACAGTAGCTGTATTCACCGGAGCGACGGGTAACCCTGTCAATGCCTTGCGGGAATTCACAGGCAGAGACTGGTAGTGGAAAGACGATTTCGATACTTTGTGAACCAGGCGACGAGCAAACAATCTATGTGGTAGCCAATGCTTCCCCGGCGCTTTTTGCGGGAGTAACCAACCTTGCTGGGTTCAAAGCCAAGTTGATGCTTCTTTCGGAAACGACCAAGGCTGCGGGAGCAGGTGAGGTAACATTGATATAGACTTTCGTTATGCGGAGGTTAAGGTTTTTGTGAGTGTGGTTCCCTGGGGAACGGTCGGTCAGGATGTAGAAATGTAAGTAAAAAGTGTATGATTAGGTTATTTGAATACAGGGTATACCCGAAAACGGAAGAACCCATACCGTTTTGCTGGAAGGTACTTTTTGTGCTGTTCATGCTGGGCACACTGTTAGCAATGGCGGCTGTGTGCAGTTCTTGCCAACCGGAAGAAGGGGGCATGGAGGATATGGATATGGAGGGTTTACCCGCTACCATTCGGGTGGAAGTGCAGGGAGAAGAACAAGCGAATTTTGTTACTCGGACAGTCAATGAGAGTGTGATCAGTGATCTGCACATTTTGGTCTATAACAGTGCGGGTGAGCTGATCGGACAGAAATACCAGACGGGTAGTTCTACGGTTACCATTAATACGCGCAGTGCTACCGGATGTACCATATATGCCGTTGCCAATACGGGTAAAGCTGACTTGTTTAAGGGATATACCATGCATAAGGAGTCTTATCTGAAAAGTATGGTATACAGCCTGACCAATTGGGATGACTTGAATAAAGGCACCAATCTGCCAATGACGGGAAGCATGAAAAGTGTGAATATCAAGGTGGGGGCAAACACATTGTCGGGAACACTGGTATTAACTCGTATGGTCGCAAAAGTTGAGTTAAAGATTAAAGTGAAAGAAAATAGTGGGATTAACATTACTAATTTGAAAATTTATAATCTTCCTAAAAGCTCTTACTATGTATCCGGTACAGCAGATGCGACAAATACCACTTGGTTGAACTGTGGCGGTATAGGTCCAAGTAGTACAACCACTGCCGGTACAATATTCTATATGTTTGAAAACCGTAGAGGAACCAAAACGATTTCCGCCCAAAAGGATAAAACGACTGCAAATGCGCCTGCACATGCTACGTATGTAGAAATTAACGGCACAATAGGCACTGTTACAGCAAAGTGGACAGTGTATCTTGGAGAAAATAATACGAGTGATTTCAATATCAAGCGGAATGGCAATTATACGTATAACATTACTCTGAATGACGTTGCGGTAACAGATACGAGGGTTGTTGTAGATTTTACGGGAACAGAAGATTTGAGTAGTGCAGGTACGGCAAATTGTTATCTTGCCAAGAAGGTAAATACGTGGTATAAGTTTAAAGCTACAGTGAGAGGAAATGGGGCTGCCACTGCTGCATTGATTTCTCCGACCGGAAGTGCTTTGGCTGCTAATGCTGCTATCAGTCCTACAAGTGCAGAACTCGTTTGGGAAACCAATGGTCATGGGCAAATAATACAAGGTGTGATTCTGAAAGATGGATATGTTTATTTCAAAACTGGCCCGAAAGCTGAAGGGAATGCAGTGATTGCGGTAAAAGACAGAAGTGGTAATGTGTTGTGGAGCTGGCATATTTGGAAAACATCCTTTGATTTAGCAGAGTTTAATTCTAATCATACACAAACGTATAAAACTAATCCGAGAAAAATGAGCACAACTATTTATGCAAACACTCTTTCTTCTCGTGATTTAATAATGATGGACCGTAATTTGGGGGCGGCCGATAATACACCTTCCAATACAGATAACGTAGCTAAGACTTTTGGTTTATATTATCAATTCGGGCGTAAAGATCCATTTCCCAACGCTAAAAAAAGAGAAAGGCGTACTACTGCGGTTGCAGAAGTAATAGATATTGTTGATAAGGATAATAATCCGCTAACCATTAATGAGTTAATGAAATATCCTTATCAAACTCTTAATTCTGATATATCTAAAGATGTGAAGGATCTTATTCTTTATTCTATAAAAAATCCTTTAACCTTTATTCTTCGAGATGATAAAGATGGCCTTACAGATGATACATTTTCGGGAAATTGGATTTATGGAGCATATAAAGGAACATCTGCTTTAGATGCTTCCAATAAATTATGGGGTAGTGATTTTGTGGATAAATCAGGCAATTTAGCTCTTAATGCAACATTTAGTGGAAAAACGATTTATGATCCCTGCCCAGTTGGGTGGTGCATACCTCCTCAGGATACTTGGACTAACTTCACTAAAAATACCCCCGAACAATGGAATAATTATAATATAGCAGGAACTACTGGAAGCGGTACATTTATCAAATATTACAATTGTCCGGTTGAAGACCAAAAGAATTGGACTGACGGGGATGGAATGGGCTTTATGAAAGCTCCTGTTTTTGGACGTCGTTTTTACATCAGAGGAGAGGGAGGTGATGTTGCTTTTTACCCGGCAGAAGGTTGTCGTTTTGGGAAAGATGGAACTACAAGCGCTGTTGGAAGTGGTTGTTACTCTTGGTCATCGGCACCTACTTATGCAACGTCACCGGATGTTGGATATTTTATTACAAATCTTTCTTGGGTGTATCCGGTGGGATATACAACCCGATCATACGCAATACCTGTCCGTTGTGTTAAAGAAACATCTCTGTAAATAAATATCTAGTTCAAGCAGATGATGATAAGGATATGAATGGAAGGATGGTTTCTGCTCCAATGAAGAAAGTATTCACTGACACTCAATGAAATTAGCAAACAGTGCGGTTTCAAGGAGCTACTCACTTATCATGTAACCCAATATATGAATGTCGCCACTATTACTAAGTAATAATAGGACATTTTCTCCTCTATT
>OOCZ01002022.1_pt1 | contig 11616 bp, 9 predicted proteins | sample 1671631 | NCBI WGS metagenome assembly OOCZ01 (sample SAMN06348176, study PRJEB24527) | human gut metagenome | reverse complement strand
ACCTACGTTGTTCATAAAAAATTCTTCATTTATTGCAACCGGCTCTGTTTCATGGTATATTTATGGTATATTTCAAGCAATACTGAGGGGAATCCAAACGGGGGATCATGTGATATGAAATTTGTAAGAACAGAAGACTTAAAGGCAGGCATGCGTCTTGCCAAACCAATTTACAATAAAAAAGGTGTGCTGCTTTATGAGCGCAATTCCGCACTCACCGCGCCGGGAATTGCCAGTGCAAAAAATTTCGGTCTGATCGGTGTCTACATTCTCGAGCCGGCCGAACCGCTTCCTCCGCTTTCCCGTGAAGATCTGGAGTTTGAGCAGTTACAGACGGTATACATTTTCCGTCTCCGGGAAGTGTTAAACTGCATTACCGAGCGCAGAAAACTCGAAAAATACCCGGTATTTCTGGAAGATATCCTTTCCCACTACGGGTCTTTAAAACACCGTGTGAATTTTAACCAGAATCTGCGCAGCAGTGATGATTTCATGTACAAGCATGCGATCAGCACCGCAATACTCGTAACCATGATGGGCGCCCATCTGAGACTTCCGCAGGAAAAACTCCGTATACTGACCACGGCTGCCCTTCTTTATGACAATGGATACCGGAATGTTCCGCGGAATATTCTGGAAAAAGGAATGAACGACCTGTCCTCATCCGATCAGGATGTCATCCAGCTTTCTCTGGAAAAAGGACTCGTTCCGCTTTCCATGTACCGGAATGATTTTGACTTTTTTCCACGCGCACTGGCTCTGATGCAGACCTATGTATATGAAGACCACCTGGAAAAACTCGCAACCGCTCCGGATCAGGAATTACAGGAAATGGCATCCATTCTGCGCATCGCCGACTGGTTTGACCAGATGACTGCGATGAACAGCGGCCATGAACCGATGTCAGAAATTGCCGCCATGCAGTATTTCAAAAAATACCCAAAGAAGTTTCTTCCGGTGCTTGTCACAGCACTTGCAGAGTGTATTCATATTGTTCCAAAGGCCGCCAGTGTTGATCTTTCCACAGGTGATAAAGGCATTGTCCTTATAGAAAACACCCGTGATTTTATGCGTCCGGTTGTCCTGCGCCTTTCTGACAATCAGATCTACGACCTGAGTGACAAAAACGTTTATCAGGAAATGCAGGTGACCGACATCATGAAAACCATGGATAACCGTGTTGCCATGGATGAAGAAACCCTAAAGCAATTTGTACCGGATGAAAAACTCCGACAATTAACGCAGGAATTCCGTAGAAAACTTGCTGCCGGGAAAAAATAGCATAACCGTAATCACCTTCCCCATGATTTATTCATGGGGATTTTTTATTTTCCACTTGACGTGTTTCCTCTATTCTGTTATATTTACTTCATCAGACGTAGTACATCTATCGTAGCAACGACAAACGAAATACGACAGATAAAGTAAGGAGGAATGCATATGGCAATCAGCAGTGATGTTATCCGTGGTTACAATGACACCATGATTCTTTATCTTCTGCTGGATCAGCCATCCTATGGTTATGAAATCTCCAGACAGATCAAAACGCTCTCCCATGAAAAATATATTATCAAGGAGACCACGCTCTATTCTGCGTTTACACGTATGGAGAAAAATGGCTATATCACATCTTTTCAGGATCAGAACACTGCAACCGGCAAACGCCGTACCTACTACCAGATCACTGGCAAAGGGCGTGCTTACTATCAGGAAAAATGTGAGGAATGGCTGCTTACGCAGGAAGTTGTAGAACAGTTTATCAGGAAAGGGGAAACGGAAAATGGAAGCTATTAGAAATTATCTGGAAACTATGTTTTTAAATCTTCCAAACACGCCAGAAGTATACAAAGCCAAAAACGAGCTCTGGCAGATGATGGAAGACAAATACACCGAGTTAAAAAATGAGGGAAAATCGGAAAATGAAGCGGTTGGCACCGTCATCGCGGAATTTGGAAATCTCGACGAACTTGCAGAAGATCTTGGGATCAAACAGTTTGTTCACCAGCCGCGACAGGAGCAGACTCCCAATGCTGTATCGCTCTCTATGGAAGATGTCAGACAGTTTCTGCGGGAACATTCCCGTCATTCCTACTTTGTGGCACTAAGCGTATTTTTGTTTATCCTTTCTGCCTGCTGTCCGATCTTTTTCGGGGCTGCTGCAGATACTTCGCTGCGCAGCAGTGATGTACTTGATGCATCCGGTATTATTCTGATGTTTGTTTTCATAGCCATCGGTGTGGGCATGCTTGTCTATTCGAATGTATGCATGGGACACTGGAAACACTTAGAGGAAGGAAATTTCGTTACTGATTTTGCCACCACAGACTACATCCATCACGAAATGGAACATTATAAAAGCACACATGCGCTCCTGCTGACCATAGGTATCATGCTGTGCATCTTAAGTGTTGTCCCACCGATCCTTTTAGATGCGGCATCCAGTTTTGCGGCAGATACACTTGAGGACTGTTCCGCCGGGTTTGTATTAATCTTTGTTGCCATCGGCGTTTTCCTGATTGTAATCAGTTCCATGCGCATGGGCGGATATCGCACACTGCTGCATCTGAACAACCAGAACACCATTGGCGGAAACTACGTTCCGGAGCAGCAGGACCGCCAGCAGTACCATAATTCCACACTGGCTGCAATCATGTCCGTCTACTGGCCAACCATCACCTGCCTTTACCTGATCTGGAGTTTTCTTTCGTTCGACTGGTGGATTACCTGGATTGTCTGGCCGATTGCTGCGATTGTAGAATCCCTGATCAAAAACATCAGTAAAAACTAATGGGAGGAGAACTGTCATGAAACGAAATGTTTATTTAATCCTTATTACCGTCATTACGATTCTCTGTATCATTGCAGGAACCGGCTACCATCTGGTGCGTTTTGGTCTCTCCGTGGCAGAAGGACTGCCGTTTTTCAGCGAATTTATAGAGGCCATCTCTGACTGGGATGATGATGATGACGATAGTGATGACAATGATGATAGCGATAATGGTATATCCACATCCGTAGATGCCAGCCAAAAAAATCTGGATGCCTTCTCATCCATCAATGCCGACTTAAATGTTGTCGATTTAACCATCCAGCGGGGGAACACTTTTTCCATCACCTGCAAAGCCAGCAAAAAGCTTACCCCGGAATATAAAGTAGAAAACAACTGCCTGACAATCACACAGTATGCCAAAGCCCACAATGCTCTCGGCAGAAACAAAAAATGCTCCGTAACCATCACGGTCGCCGATACTTTAACCGATTTAAAACTCCATACAAACGTGGGCGATGTTGACCTGTCCGGTCTGAACGTTCTGGCACTTGACCTGCGTGCCGATGTCGGAGATATTGATCTGGAGAACTGCACTCTGGAGACTTCCACACTGGATGCAAATGTGGGCGATATTGATCTGGAAGATTGTACCTTTACTTCCATGGAAATTACCAGTAATGTGGGAGATGTCGATCTCGATTGCAAGGAAGACCTGTCCGGTTACCATATAGAATTAGGAACCGGTGTCGGAGATGTAAATGTTAATGATACCTACTGTCACCGCAGTTACTCCAACCAAGGCGATTCCTCACACTCGCTGACCATTTCCAACGATACCGGGGATATCAGCTTAACCTACTGATTCCAAAAAAGAGCGGAACACCTGACGGTGTCCGCTCTTTCTTTTTCATTATCATTTATTTTAATGTAAGAAACAGATTTGCTTTCTTGAGTGCCGGACGAAGTGCCATGTAGATAATTACTGCAACAACGGCAGAAATGATGGCATTGACAGAAGTCGTTGTAATATTCCATACCAGTGCCACTTCTGCAGCCGGTTTTCCCATCAGCACACGCTTGTAAAAATATCCGAACAGTGGATCAAATACCACATTAAAGCCAAGTCCGCAAACCGTGGCAATAATTGTCCACTTTAACACATGCTTATTGTCATTTGATGTAGAGATATGACCAATCTTGTGTGCAATCAGTCCTGTGATCAGACCGATACAAAATTTCAAAATAAATGTCTTTGGCGCATACACAACATAAACTGGATTAAACAGATCTCCGATTGTCATACCGATCGCTCCGCCGATTCCACCGTATACACCGCCAACAAGCAGTGCACCCAGCACACAGACAGCATTGCCAAGATGAAACGAAGTTGCATCTCCACCCGGCAGGGTAATCTGAATTTGAAGAAATGTAAAAATCACATAGGATAATGCTGCCATCAGCGCAGTCAATGTCAATTTGTAAATATTTTCGTGTTTCATAACCAATTCCTCTTTTCTGTAAAATCTAACGATATTTTACAGCAGAATGGTTATATGTAAATATCCAGTTTTATATATTTTTATAGGGTCAGGCAATCCTGTCTGACCCCATCACTCTTAATTTCCACACTCAATGGAAATTTCATTAAATGTTCCAAGAATATCATCGACTTCCATTGCCTGTTTTTCCGCTCCGGATTTATCAATGATTGCATGCCCCTGATGCATCATGAGAAGACGATCACCGTATTCCACAGCGTAGCGGAGGTTGTGAGTAACCATAATCGTGGTAACCTTCTTCTCTTTTACAATTTTTCCTGTAAGCTGCATAACGATCTCTGCCGTCTTCGGATCAAGAGCAGCCGTATGTTCGTCCAGAATCAAAAATTCGATCGGCTTCATGGTCGCCATAAGAAGTGCCAGTGTCTGCCGCTGTCCACCGGAAAGTGCCCCGACCTTTGTATGCATCTTGTCTTCCAGTCCCAGCCCAACACTTGCAAGAAGTTCACGATACGCATCCATTCTCGCATGGTTGGTTCCTCTTCCGAGACCATAAGCCTTTCCCTTGTTGTCCGCAATTGCAAGATTCTCCAGAATTGTCATGGACGGACAGGTTCCCTTGGACGGGTCCTGAAATACACGACCGATTCTGCGATGACGGATATAATCTTTCTGACGGGAAATATCCACTCCATTCACCAGGATCTTTCCTGCATCCACCGGTATACTGCCGCAAATGATGTTCAGCATGGATGTCTTTCCGGAACCATTGCTTCCGACAACGGAAACAAACTGGCCATCCTCAATTTTCAGGTTAAAATCTTCAAACAGGCAGATCTCGTTGATCGTACCCGGATTATACATTTTGTGAATATGCTGTAATTCCAACATCTATGCCACCTTCTTTCTCTTTTTGCGATCCATGCCGAGAACTAAAATCACAAGAAACAGTACCGCTGTAATCATCTTCAGATCGGAGGATGGCATTCCCAGTTTGATGGCAATTGCCACACATGCTTTATAAATGATCGAACCAATAATTACGCTTGTTGTCACACGAATGAAAGAAACTTTTTTCAGCAGGCTGATACCGATGATCACGCTTGCCAGACCGATGACCATCGTTCCGGTTCCCATAGAGATGTCAAAATATCTCTGCTGCTGTGCAAAAATACATCCGCTCAATGTTACCAGTCCGTTGGCAATCGCAAGGCCGATGATTTTAATAACGCCTTTGTCCACACCCATCGAAGTGACGATGGTCTCATTATCTCCGACTGCCCGCAGCAGATATCCGGATTTGGTGCTCATATACCAATCCAGTAAAAACTTCATAATCAGTGTGATCACCAGAATGATAATCGTATTTGCAAATGGTGCAAGCGATCCCGTAAAGATCTTTTTTACCAGTGCATTGTCAAACAGTGTTGTCATGTTATAAATCGGCACATTGGCCCTGCCCGCAATACGGAGATTTACCGTATAAAGAGCTGTCATCATAATAATTCCGGACAACAGATCCCGTACCTTTAATTTTACATGAATTAGTCCGGTCAATGTTCCTGCCGCCACTCCTGCCAGAAATGAAATCAGAAGCGTCAGTATCGGATTTACTCCCTTCGTGATCAGTACCGCAGAAATTGCAGCTCCAAGCGGAAAACTTCCGTCAACCGTCAGATCCGGAAAATCCAGAATCGTATACGTAATATAAATGCCGAGTGCCATGATCGCATAGATCATACCCTGTTCCAGTACGCTTAATACCAATGTCATGTGATACCCCTTATCTTTCCCAAATATGATTATTTTACGGTAATCTCATCAAAAGTCTGAGCTGCATCCTTGACATAAGATGCATCCAGCTTCATTCCGATCTCATCGGCTGCTGCTGTGTTTACATATAATTCTGCTTTGGAAGCTGTAATATACGGAGTCTCCGAAGCTTTCTCCTCACCCTTTAAAATCTTTGCTGCCATCTTTCCGGTCTCGATTCCAAGCTGATAGTAATCAATTCCCATGGAAGCAACACATCCGGATTTTACCTGCTCAATCTCACTTCCGAATACCGGAATCTTTGCATTATTTGCCTTGTCAAGAACGGTCTGCAGAGCATTTACCACGGTGTTATCTGTCAGGTTGCACAGGCAGTCTACTTTACTTACCAGATCTGTTGCCGCCATGTCTATATCTGCAGAAGTGTTGATTCCGGTATCCACGATCTCGAAATCATATTTTCCGGCAAGTTCCTGGTATTCTTTTACGGTACTGCAGGAATTTGTCTCGCTCGTTGTGTAAAGAATACCAATCTTCTTTGCATCCGGCAGCATGGCACGGATCATTTTTAACTGTTCTTCCACCGGAAGCACATCGGAAGAACCGGTAACATTTCCCACGCAGGAACCGTCTTCATTGGCAAGTTTTGCAGCAACCGGATCCGATACGGCTGTGTAAACTACCGGAATATCTGCATTCATGGCAGAGTTGTAAGCACTCTGTGCACACGGTGTTGCAATTGCACAGATCAGATCCTCTTTTGCGGATACGAAACTGTCTGCGATCGTGCTTGCTGTACCGGTATCGGTCTGCGCGTTCTGATAATCAACCGTCAGATTTTTCCCTTCCTCAATCCCTTCTTCTTTTAAACCCTCTAAAAAGCCTTCCCTGCAATTGTCCAATGATCCATGTTCTGCGAACTGGGAAATCCCAATCTTATAACCGTCCTCTGCTGAGGACGCATTTTTCTGGGTGTTTGTATTTCCCACATTACTGTTTCCACATCCTGCCATAAGACCCATGGTGCATACTGCTGTCAAAATCATTGCTAATACTTTCTTTTTCATAATAATCTCTCCTTTTCCTTTTTCCCGATGAATAAAAAAACCGTCTCAGGATAAAATCCTGAGACGGTAATAAAGCCTTTGCTCTCTTATCGCGGTACCACTCAAATTGACAATGAATTGTCCACTCTGTCACATACATCCATATGTGCCGGATTGATAACGGGTTCGGTTCCCGGCGACACCTACTAAATGCAATCTGCTTCTTTTTCAGGCCGCCCTCAAAAGTCCATTCAGCAAATCCTTTCATGCTGCATCACACCACCTGCAGCTCTCTGTGATGTCCAGATAAGCTTACTTCTCTTTCTCATCGGTTTTCTCTTATTGTTATACTTTAATCCTTTTTGCTTGGTTTGTCAAGTTCTACCGCCAAATTCCCCTGCGCTTCCGGATCGTATCATACATATCGTGTTCCATTGCCATTACTTTTTCCACAGGAACACTTTTAAAAACCGGCATCTTCATTTTAAAGCGTATCCAGAAGAAAGAATACACACCCAATGCAAGAAATACGGCTCCTGACAAAAGCAGAATCGCATTGCGTTCTGTCGGATCTGTCGAAATATTGCAGATCATAAACACTGTGCCTGCAATTCCGACTATCGGCAGCACCGGTCCAAGTGGAACCTTAAAACTTCTTGGTGCTTTCGGAAGACGGTGTCTGAGTACCAGCACATCAATATGTGCAAAAATATAAGACACCATCCAGAAAACCGATCCAACCAGAATAAAAAAGGAAATTGCATCCGATGAATCACTGCTGATAAATGCAAATACAAGAATCAGAATACTGATGAACCACACACCGACAAACGGCACATTGTTTTTGTTCAGTTTTTTAAAGCAGCGCGGCATCATATTCATTTTTGCCATTCCCTGACAGATACTTGCCAGCCCGTTGATCGCAGAGTTCTGGGAACTGATCAGTGCCAGCGCCGCCACAAAAGCCATCCATATTTTTCCGACATTTCCCAGAAGATTTTCCCCGTACAACAGATGCGGGGCTGCAGAATCTGCCAGCTTGTCCCATGGGGTATAATTGTGAAATCCGAACACCAGAACCGACTGCACAACACAGATCAGTCCCAGCCCAAGAAACATACCGAGCGGTACATTCCGCTTGGCATTTTTGACATCCTTCGAAATCGGAATCACATATTCTGCACCAATAAACAGCCAGAATGCAACTGCGGTCATGGAAACAATCGTTTTCCAGTCTGCGGAAAGAACCATCGGCTGACTCACCTTTTTTCCTGTGCCAAGTCCCAGCATGCCGATGACACCCATAATCACCATTGATCCGACCATCAGATATGCCACTGCATCCTGAATCTTTGCAAACATATCCACACCCTTTAAATTGGCAATCAGAAGAATGACCGTCACCAGAACGGTATAGGAAAAGTTTGGAATCGGCAGATGAAAAATTTCTCCCATGGCATATGCAAAAATTGAGGCTTCCACACCGGAAGACAATACATTGCAGAACAGATACCCTCCCACCATGGAAATCATCGTCGGAAACGGTCCCAGGCAGGCAAGCGTATACTGTGCCAGTCCCCCGGTCGTATTCGGCATCAGGGCATTGAGTTCCGACAGGGATGCAATGGTTGTCATGTTAAACAGACAGGCAATTACCATGGCAAAAATAAAACCTTTCAAGGGAGTTCGTCCGCCAAAAGAATTTATAGAGGAGGTGGCTTCCCGTCCCTATGACGTATTGAACTCGCAAGAAGCTCGTGCGGAAGCGGAAGGAAACGAGAAATCCCTTTACCATATCATTAAACCGGAAATCGATTTCCCAGAAGGGACGGATGAGCATGATCCGGCTGTTTACCTGAAGGCCGCCGCCAATTTCAATAATTTTCAGGAAAAAGGTTGGTTGGTTCAGGATCAGAAAGAATGCTATTATGTTTATGCCCAAACCATGAATGGCAAGACTCAATATGGGTTGGTAGTCGGGGCTTATGTTCCCGATTATATGAATGGCACGATCAAGAAACATGAGCTGACCCGCCGTGACAAGGAGGAGGATCGCATGAAGCACGTGCGTTGCCAGCGGGCCAACATCGAACCGGTCTTCTTCGCCTATCCCGACAACGCCGAGATCAATGCGCTGGTCGAGGGCGTGGTGAAGGGTGCTGCGCCCGACTACGACTTTACGGCCGAGGACGGTTTCGGCCACCGGTTGTGGGTCATCCGCGACCGGAAGGTGAACGACCGCATTACGGAGATTTTCAAGGATATACCGGCATTGTACGTCGCCGACGGCCACCACCGTACGGCGGCTGCGGCGCGTGTGGGCGAAGAGTGTATACTCCGCAATCCGAACCATCGGGGCGACGAGGAGTATTGCTTCTTTCTGGCCGTGACCTTTCCTGCGAGCCAGCTGCGCATCATCGACTACAACCGCGTGGTCCGCGATCTGAACGGCATGACGCCCGCGGAGTTCGTCGAGGCGCTGCGGACGGATTTCGAGGTGGAGAAGATCGGCGGCGAGGTGTACCGCCCTGCCCGTCTGCATAATTTCGCGATGTATCTCGACGGCGCGTGGTACAGCCTGACGGCCAGGGAGGGCACCTACGATGACGACGATCCGATCGGCGTGCTCGACGTGACCGTGCTGTCGAATCGTGTGCTGGACAAGCTGTTGGATATAAAGGATCTGCGTACCTCGAAACGGATCGATTTCGTGGGCGGTATCCGCGGATTGGGCGAGTTGCGGCGGCGTGTGGACAGCGGCGAGATGAAGGTCGCCTTCGCACTCTACCCCGTTTCGATGAAACAGCTGATCGACATCGCCGATACGGGCAACATCATGCCGCCCAAGACGACGTGGTTCGAACCCAAACTGCGTTCGGGCGTGGTGATCCATTCCTTCGAGGAGGGAAAATAGAGCGCCGGCGGGCGATCCGCCGGTTCCGCAAGGAGATAGACAAGGGTGTCTGAGAGTGTATCAGGCACCCTTGTTCGTTTCCGCACTGCCCTTCGCCTGCCGCATGATGAGGTCGTAGTCCACCTTGTCGTCGCGCAGCAATCGGGGGCGCGAGGCATCGAAACGGTCGTTGACGACGCTGCGCGTCGGGTCGAACCAACGGCAGGAGAGGCCGGCTAGATCGAGCAGCAGGTGCGGCAGGTCGTCGGTCATGTAGGGCCGGTCGACCGCACGGGCGATCGCCGCCGCGAGTTCGGGACGTGCGGCCCGATAGCGGTCCGACATCCAGATCATGAAGGGAATCTCGTATTGGTGACGGCAGCAGTCGGGCGAGAGCGTCGCATCGTGGATGCGTCCGTTGCGGTGGGCGTAATCGAACACCTCCTCGCCGTGGTCGGAGAGGTAGACGACCACGGCGTCGCGTGTGCGGCAACGGTCGAGGATCTCTCCCACGACGCGGTCGTTGTAGCGGACGGCGTTGTCGTAGTCGGCGACGATGCGGCGTTCGTCGCGGCTTCGCCGCAGCCCCGAGGTCGAATATTCGGGGATGCTGTCGGCCGTGAAGTAACCCGCTTCGGCGGGGAAGCGGTTGCGGTAGGCCACGTGTTGGCCCATCAGGTGGAAGATCGTGAGCCGGTGCGGATTGCGGAAGCGAAGGTCTTGTCGGTCGAAATCGGCGAGCAGTCCTTCGTCGAACGGGTATTTGTCGGCGTTGCAATGCGTGAAGAGTTGCGGGGAGAGCCGGGGATGGTAGAGGAAATGGCGGATCTCCTGATCCCACACGTCGTCGTTTTCGAGCGTGAAGGTCGTCTGGTTGTCGAACATCAGCGTATCGTAACCCGCACGCCGGAAGAGAGCGGGGAATAGCGGTGTGTCGCACCACGCCGTTTGCCGGTCCTGGCTGGCGAAGGAGAAGAGCAGATGCATGGCTTTCACCGTGAAATTGGCCGGCGATACCACGTCGGTGAAGGGATAGAGACGGCCCGCCGCCTCTTCCTGCGACAGTCGGGGCGTCGTCGGCAGCGGGTACCCGTACAATGCTGCATGGTGTTTGTTGTAGGATTCGCCGAGGATGAGGACGGTTTCCGGAGAGCGGAACGTGCAGGAGTCGATCGCAATCGACTCCATCGCTTCGTGCAGGCTCCCGATCGCGTTGCGGTCGAAGGCCTGCATCCGCAGACTGAAAAACAGGCGTTCGGGTGCCGAACGGCGTTCGAGACAGAGCTCAGGGTCTTCGCGTAACAATTCGTGCAGCTCATGCCGGTCGTGTATGCGGGAGAGCCGCCAGGCCGATTCGAAGGCGGAGGCGTTGGATGTCAGTCCGAAAATTCCCCCCCCCGCCAGTATGGTCGTCAGCAGGCAGGTGCGCAGGCCGGCATGGGGCATCGGTGCGGTGCGCCGGGCCTGCGAAACCTTTTCCAGCAGGAGGTTGATGCCTGCGACGAGGCTCCAAGCCGCGAGGAAGAGTGCGAAGCGTCCGGTGAAGAGGTAGCACCCGATGAATTCGGCGCTTTCGGCCGGATCGGTATCCGTGGCGATGCTCATGAGCGACGGCGTGATGAAGGTACGGAAGAA
>OOCZ01002019.1_pt1 | contig 11633 bp, 6 predicted proteins | sample 1671631 | NCBI WGS metagenome assembly OOCZ01 (sample SAMN06348176, study PRJEB24527) | human gut metagenome | reverse complement strand
AGCGACAAGGCATGCACTCATGGAGGTGCATAAGATTATGAGCGTTCCATGCGGGTCAAGCATAATGCCATGTGTGTTATCGTTAATAATGCCTGTCTGCTTTTTGCGCTCCATATAGTCAACACCGTCAATGATCTGCGTTGTCATATCAGAAGCCCAATGGATATTCGCATTTGTTCCAAGACGCTTTACATCAAGCTTGTTTCCATTGCAGTCAAATGTGTCCTTTACCCACACCTGAAGACCACGCACACCCGGTACGACATCTCCTATCATGCAGCGTCCAAGATCTTCTTCTGCATATTCACCAAAGAATACTTTTCCAGTAAGTGCATCGCGAAGCGCAAATCCATACGGTGCTGCCTTTGCACCCTCGAACACATTAAAGATCTGGTAGCCCGGCAAATCCGGATTGATTCTTGCGACATGCATTGCATCACCGTGACCAAGCTTTGCAAGACGTCCATCTGGCAGGTGATCATAGCTTGAATATAAAAGACTGCCATCATGGTCAATCACAGCTGCACCATAGATAATCTCCTGGTAGCCGTCACCATCCACATCTGCTACTGAAAGGCTGTGATCTCCCTGTCCTGCAAACTTTCCATAAACAGGATCTAAACCTTCTTTTTCATGTGCATTATCATTCACATAAACCATAAAACGAGCCAGAAAATCATCTATATCCCCCCGGTATTGGAGAGCCGGAATATCTTTAAACTCTCCACGATGCAACATCAGGAAGGCCATTGCCCGTAAAACGACATATTGGTCTTTCATCCTTTCTTTATTAATAGAACGCCCTGTCGCAATCAAAAATTCGGGAGAACAGCAAAGTTTATCCAACATCCGTGTGCAACGTCCACGGTATAAGGCATTCCTCATTTCCTGCTTATTCAACGGAGTTCCTCCGCGATTTACCCGATCAAAGATATCATACTTTACCCGCTCAGGAGTCGGAGGCTGTATAATGTAAAAAAGTAATTGAAAGTCTTCAATAACTCCCTGTTGCTTCAAATCCAAATCCGCAAAACAACATCCATTAAACTGCTTCAATATTCTCAGATTATTCAATTTGAACTTTCCTTCCAGAAAATCCAAAATAGCACTTATCCTTTGTCGTCCGTCAACAACTTGCTTCTTCCCATTCTTATCCTCAAATAAATACATTAATGGTATAGGAATTCCCATTAGGATCGATTCGATCAACTCGGACTTCTGCCTTTGTTTCCAGACATCATGCCTCTGGAAATCCGGATCAATTATTAATTCTTTCCGCTTCAGGCAAAGTGTATGCAAATGCATAATACTATATTGAGCCTTTTCCACCCTCACTTCGGCATTCGGATATATGGTATATGAATCATCTCCGTTTATTGACAGATCGGCTTGTTCCACATCGCTAACCACATTTTCATCACTGTTTATTATTGATGCTTCATCTTTTATATTCATATTTCCCATATATTTATCCTGATTTACGATTGAGCAATAGTCTTTAAATTAATAAAGAGATAAATGTTTCATGCAAAGATATTGAGATTTATCGGAAAATCGAATAGAAATCGTCCATTTACTTGCTATCAGATATCTGGTAAAACATCGTTTTGCCCGGTGACGACAACGAGGCGGGACGGGCGTCCGCCGAAACGGCACGTTTGTAGTTCGGTTTGCCGCTCATCACAAAGTGCAGGGTAATTCCTGCTTGTACATCCTCATAGGTCAGATATGATTTATCATATTTCTTTCCGTTGACATATAGCTCTTTGACATAGACATTCTCTTCCGACCAGTTTTCCGTGGTCATCTTTATTTCGTTTCCGTTGCTCATCCGGATCGAAAGAGCTTCGACGCACGGAGAACCGATGTTATAGACATTGCTGGAAGGGGCTACCGGATAAAAGCCTGCGCAGTTGAACATATACCAGGCCGACATCTGCCCGCAGTCGTCATTCCCACTCAACGATCCCGGTTCATTTCCATAAAAACGAGCAACGATCTCCCTGATCCACTTCTGGCATTTCCAGGGTTTGCCTAAATAGTTGTACAGATAAGCAATGTGGTGGCAAGGTTCGTTGCCATGCCAGTAGCCACCGATACGCCCCTGGATGTCATGCGCTCCCGGAATATCGTCCGGCAATTCGACCGTAAAGAGATCGTCTAGTCGCTTCTCGAAAAGTTTCTTCCCTGCCAGATTGATATATCCCTGCACATCATGCGGAACTGTCCATGTATATTGCATTGTAAAACCTTCGGTAATATCTCCCCAACCGTTCACCGATCCCGGTCCTTGATAAGCTACCGGGGTAAACGGAGTACGCCAATTACCCTGGCTGTCACGACCACGCATATACTTCGTTTCCGGGTCGATCAGAGTCTGATAAGAAAGAGAACGATTCAGAAAATACTGATAATCGTCCATCTTGCCCAAAGCTTTGGCAGCCTGTGCGATACAATAGTCGTCATAGGCATATTCCAATGTTTTGGAAACCGACTCCGCCTCTTTGTCAAACGGGACGTAGCCATTCCGCATATAGTCGGGCAAACAGTCGTAATGTTCGTTCAAGGCAGTCGTTTTCATCGCCTCATACGCCCGTTCGTAGTCGAAACCTTTCACACCTTTGACGATCATATCCGCCAGGACGGAGACCGCATGATAGCCGATCATGCACCAAGTCTCGTTTCCGTAAAAAGACCAGATCGGGAGCATCTTCTCCACACTTTTGTCAAAGTGGGCCAGCATCGAATTGGCAATGTCGGCATTTATGTCCTGATGCACTAAATTGAACCAGGGATGCAAAGCCCGGTAGGTGTCCCACAAAGAAAAAGTCGTATAGTTGGTAAAGCCTTTCGCTTGCTCGATATTCTTGTCCAACCCCCTGAAACGGCCATCCACATCCTGGAAAACAAACGGATGGAGGGCGGCATGGTAGGCAGAAGTATAAAACGTTTCCTTTGTCTTCCGGTCGGTAGTTATCCGGTATTTTTGCAATTCTTTCTCCCAAAGTTCCTCCCCTTTCTCTTTGAGGCTGTCAAATGTCAGTCCGTCCAGTTCCTGCATATTCATCTTCGCCCCGGAGGTACTGACGGAAGAGATGGCCGTTTTCACGATCACTTCCTCCCCTTCCCCAGTTGCGAAAGAAAGGCAAGCCATCAAGTTCTTCCCCCAAGCCTCACGGTCGCTCCTGAATCGGGATGTATTATAGATCACCGGCTTCTTGTCCTGCACGAAGCGCAGACCCGTCAATTTTCTGGAAAAGACAGCTGCAAAATAGACATGGCGTTCAGGTCCCCACCCTTTCACCAACTTATAGCCAGTGATGGTCGAATCGTTTTCCATGCGCAGGTTGGCCCATTCGCACGACTGCCAAAGCGTATGGTTCATATCAATCATGATAAATGATTTTTCCGATTCGGGATAAGTAAAACGGAACATGCCACTCCGTACCCCTGCCGTCATCTCCGCCTTCACGCCGTAGTCTTGCAAGCGGACGGCATAATAGTTCGGAGTAGCCTGTTCCTCGTCGTGCGTGTATCGGGAACGATAGCCCTCATCGGGATTCTCACGGCTTCCGGGTTCCAGTTTCATCTCTCCGGTTCCGGGGATAAACAGAAAATCTCCCAAGTCAGGAATACCGGTCCCGCTAAGATGCGTCAGGCTAAAGCCCAGGATAGAAGTGTGGTTATATTTATAACCGGCAGCCGCATCATAATATTTAGCATCCGTATCCGGGCTGATCTGGATCCCTCCGAACGGGATCTGCGCTCCCGGATACACATTGCCATAACCATCCGTTCCTACCAGCGGATTGACGTATTCCGTCAACTTTTCATTCTGTGCCGTGCCGGATAAGGCGGCACACGACACAGCGATCAAAGTACAAATTCGTAATTTCATATTCAAACTATTGTCGTTATAAATAAAAAGGACTATCTGAAACAAGGTCCAAATAGCCCTTTTGATTATAGTTAGACTGAAAGTCCTATTATAATTAAGTGCTTATGTTAATATTAATGCTTCCAGCCATCTATATGCAATCTTATTTATTTTCCCAATTCATTGGAGAATGAGTAAGGAACGTCACTGTCCTGCGTACCCCGGCTCTTGTTCGGTGTGGCCGACATATTATAAAGAATGTTCATGCCACGCATCAGGTCGCCATGTGTCAGATAATTCTTCGTATAGTTCTTGCCATTCACTTTCATAGACGAGATGTAACGGTTCGCCTCGCCATTATTGTTGGCCTTGATCACGACCTTCTTGCCGTTTTCCAGGTTCAGCGTCACGTTTTTGAACAACGGAGACCCCAAGATATACTGGTCCGTACCCGGACAAACCGGATAGAACCCCATCGAAGACAGGATATACCAGGCAGACATCTGGCCGCAATCGTCGTTACCGCACAGGCCGTCGATATTATTGCGGTACATTTTATTCATGATTTCACGCTGCCAGTATTGCGTTTTCCAAGGTTGCGAGGTCCAGGCATACAGAAACGGGATATGATGGCTCGGTTCGTTGCCATGCACATAGCCGCCCAGCAAGCCTTCCTCCGTCACATCCTCGGTCTGGGCGAAAAACTCAGCAGGCAGGTGCATCGTAAACAGGGAATCGAGCTTGGAGACAAAGGATTTGTCGCCTCCCATCAGGCGGATCATATTGTCCACATCCTGCGGCACATAGAAAGAATAGTTCAAGGCATTTCCTTCGATAAAACCTTCGCCATGCGTGTTCAGCAAGTTGAAATTCTCTTTCCAGCGTCCGTCGGCATAACGGGGACGGGCATACCCCATATTCGTATCAAAAACATTCGTATAATTGGCCGCCCGTTTTTTATACGTATCGGCAACAGAACGGTTGCCGGCCAAAAGCGCCGTGTGGTAAATGGTCCAGTCGTCATAAGCATATTCCAACGTCAGGGAAGCGGCGCTGCCGTTATGGTCAAGTGCGACATACCCCTTTTCCATGTATTCGCCGGTCCCGTCCAGGTAAGGGATCGTGGAACTGCTCACCATCGCTTTCAAAACCTCTTCCTTGTCTAACGGAAGGCCTTTCGCCACGGCATCGGCCAAAACGGAAACGGAATGATATCCGATCATGCACCAGTTTTCATTTGCCATATGGCTCCAGATAGGCAAAGCCTTATGCACGCTTTGCTCGCAATGCTTCAGCATGGAGCGGGCGATATCCGTATTTACCCGGCGGTTGATGATGTTGAACAGCGGATGCAGGGCACGATAGGTGTCCCAAACGGAAAAGACCGTGTAGTTCGTGAAATCGTCCGCCTTGTGGATATTATGATCCAACCCGCGATACTGTCCGTCCACATCCGTATAGACACAAGGATTGATCATGGTGTGATACAAAGAGGTGTACAGCATCGCCAACTGGTCGTCCGTACCATTGGCTTCGATAACGGACAATTCCTTATTCCAGGTTTCACCGGCACGAGCCGCCAACCGGTCGAAACTATAGCCGGAGGCTTCAGCCCGCAGATTTTTCAAAGCTCCATCCGTGCTTACGCCGGAAAGCGCCACTTTCACTTCCAATTCCTCGGAAACCGCCGGATCGAAATCGAAATAAGCAACGATCTTGCGTCCGCCTATATCCGGAAAGTTTTCTTTCATATTGAATTTGCCGTATCCACCCCGGTAATTAACTTTTGCTTTTTCCTCACATCCGTAATGAACGACCGGTTTGGAGAAAGACATGGCAAAGTAGGTATAGTTGGTACGCGCCCATCCGTTCGTGATACGATAGCCTGTGACCAGCGTATCGTTTTCGACCCGGATATTCGTCCAAAGGACTTTTCCGTCGTAATTGTAGATACCATGAATCATATCCAAGATGATTCGCTGGTTCTTCGCTTCTTTCGGGAACGTATATTTATGCACACCCACCCGCTTGGTTGCCGTCAGTTGTGCTTTCACGCCGTAGTCGGCCAGCATCACTTCATAGTAGCCGGGACGGGATACCTCCGTATCGTGTGAGAAACGCGAACGGTAGCCGCCATCCGGGTCGGTTGCCGTTCCGGGATTCAGTTTCAATTCGCCGGTAGCCGGCATAATCAGGATATCGCCGAGGTCGGAATGTCCGGTTCCGCTGAAATGCGTATGGCTGAACCCGACGATACTGCTGTCCTTATGTTGATAGCCGGCACAATATTCATAAGCACGCGGCTGATACTTGCCATCCACGTTATGAGGGATCGTGTCCGTGTCCGGGCTCAACTGAACCAGTCCGAAAGGCACGCAAGCCCCCGGAAACGTATGTCCCATCCCGTTTGTCCCGATAATCGGATTCACCAATGCTGCCTTATCTTGGGCGGACAAGTTCCCAAAGATCAGCAAAGCTGAAAATAAAAGAATTGTCTTCTTCATGATATCTTGTTTCTATATTTATTTTGATAAAAAGGCTTGATACTCGTTCCACAGCCCTTCAATGCTGGCATCATCGCCGAACATACGCTTCATCGCCTTGTCGAAACTCCATTCGTCGAGGTCGCGGACCGTCTCATGGAACTTGCGGATGGCATCCGGGTCTTTGGTCGTCAGCCATTGGATAAAAAAGCCGGTCGTACGATAACCGTCCATCCAGTTACCGCCCGGTTTGCGGGTACTCATATCGAAATATCCGGCCTGGGCACGGACTGCATCCGCCAGCCCTTCGATACAAGCCCAGAATGTTTTGTTGGTTGAATAGGAACCGATTCCTTTCGGTTCGAACTGATAGGCGTGTACCAATTCATGAAACAGGACACCACGTGTTTCAAAGTCGAGCTTATAGAGGGATTCGTTCGCTGATTTCTCAATATGCTGAGTGCTGTAAACAATCGAGGTATTGGCCGGATTACCACCTTTGGCAGACACTCCGTCATAATCTTTCAGGGTATATTCGATTTTCTGCACGTCGTTCATGGTGTCTTTGGCCGTATAGAACAGAATCTCCGCAACTTTACGGGCATGAAAGCGGATATATTCATCAGGGTTCTGTACAAGGCCTGCATAAACGGAAGCCGCCTTTGTTTCGGGATCGAGAATTTCAAAGTCGACTCCCGGATATTTGAACGCTTCCCAGCCCGCATTCAAATTCGTGTCGTAAAATGACACGTCGCCTATCACCAGCGTATCGCCGGTCTCCGTAGCGGCTTCCAGCATATATTGTTTGTAATTGGAAGGTTTGGTTATCGGACAAAGGATTTCTTGATAGCGGGAACAGAACGTCTGGTCTTTCCGTTCATCCACAACCACCCAGTTCTTCCCGTCATAGGAACCTTTCAATGTCCAGGCAGACGGATCGTGAACAGGCGTCTCGCCGGACGAATAGATTTTATAACTTTGGATGGGAACAGTATATTGTTCATCAAAAATCACTTTATTTACCCCTTCCGTTCCCACGAAACAGGTTGTCGGATTCCCATCTGACAATTCAGGAACATTCACCGGTAATTTTGCCTGACAAGAACACAATAATAAACTTATCGATACTAATATATAACTCTTCATGCTTTCAAAAATATTTCAGTTTTTACTTATTCGACAACTTAATGAAAATACTCCGCTGGAAATACTAAATCATCTCCAGCGGAGATTAAAACTAAAAACACAAACTCCCCATTATTTTTTACATCAGTGAAAAATTTACTTTACCAAATTCATCACAATATTAAAAATTCCCCTCTATACAAGAGTAACACTCAAATGCCAAAAGAATACCACAATTGACATTGATCAATTATGATACTATTTAGGAAATCTACGACACCTTCTATACTTTGTAAAGACAAACCAGAGCACCAAAATCATAAAGCATCCATCTGTTTTCGTCACCGATACGGACTAATCATATAACTGTTTTGCAAAACCAACCATCATACTATCATATCCGTCTATATACAACTTTAAACCAATAAGTTACAGCATGACAGTTGCCGTTTTTTACTATCATTCATCTGTCATAACCATCATGGCGAAAAAACGATAACATCCAGTGTATCAATTATACGACAAAAACAGAGACCGTCCGGGAACAGGTACAAAACATGTTAAAACAGCTTCATTTTTCATCAAGACCGGCTTTTCTTTTGTCAAAAACGGCTTGAAGAGCCGCTTGAGACCCGGGTGTAAGAGCCACGGAGACCCGGGTGTGGGAGAGGTGCAGACCCGGGTCTGTGCAAGGCCTTTCCGTGGATGCGTGGATGTTTATCCACCATGCCGTGGGTGTTTTTATGTCTCGTTTTTGCATCTTGTCCGGCAAACAAGGTCGTTTTAACACAAAAACGATATCGTTTTATCGATGACCATTTGGGCTTATATAAATGCAAACATCCCATTATCAACCATATAAATAAACCGACAAGTAAAAATCATGATAGATGCATGATGGTAGAATGATAGTGAAAAACAGCAACTGTCATACTTTAATATATTGTGTAACAACAGCTAATAACCCAAAATGATAGTATGATGGTTGGTTTGCGAAATTTTCATGAAAGAAGAGAGGTGATCCCGAATAGTAATTTTTGGTGCGGTTACCCTGATTACCTTTAGAATTTTCCAAAGGCAACAGGCAGCTCTTTTCGCTAAAACCCTCGTTTAAGATAGGTTTCATCCCATCTGAACGGTTTTGAGGAATGTCGAAGGGCCGGCATCCGGTGTCAAAAGGAATACCGGATAAAGGCTCATGCCGAGCATACAAAAAAAGAGGATACATAGTCTCGATGCATCCTCTTTTCCTTTAAATTTAATGAATTACTTAATCAATTTCAATCCAACTTCAAACTTAGTTGTCTTTTCCATCGCTTCGGGGAAGGCTTTCAGTATTGACTTAACCAATTGTCCCATTCCGTTTAAAGCGTCATCTCCGATAAGTTCAGCCAACGTAGGCAATAAAGGAGCGATCTGGCTAACTAAAGCTTTGTCAATATAGACACGGGCTGACTTGCCATCAGAAGCGATTTCATAATTAACAGGAATGCCATTCTGCAATAAAGCCATAATTTGTTCCAAAGGATCTATAGCAGCCTTACTCTTCAAACTTCCCATGATCTTAGTTATATCCAAGAAGACAAGTATTTGCTTATCCGTCACATTATAGGAAGCATATCCTGGTTCCGAAGTTTCCCAAACAGGTGTGACAGGCTTGCTCAAATCCACTCCCGCTTTAGAAATAGAAGCAACAATCTGCCCGTCTTCCTGGAACGTAACACTCTGAAGGACCTGTACCAAAGCGATACTCCCAAAACCTTCAGCTATATTAGGAATAGAAGTCACAGGTAAAAAACCAAGCATAGTGCCTTCAGCAGCTTCCCAAACCATAGACACAGGACCTGATACAAAAGTTTCACTCTCGTCTTTTGCTATTTCAGCCAATTTCCAAGTACCTGCAATAGGAGCTGTTATTTTCAAAGTTGCATCCAAAGTCAAAACACCGGCTTCAACGGTTCCTTTTGCAGAGACAGTTCGCAAATCATTCGTGTTGCTTCCTTCCAATGCATAGCTTTCACCTGTCTTGACCATTTTGGCTTCAATCTTGACTTCTGCTTCACCCGGAATCAAATTCGCCAACGTAATAGTTGCCTGTTCAGCCGAACTTGCATCTACTTTTACAGATTGGTCAGCGACTTCAGTGCCTCCCATCGTCAATTTCAATGTTTCTGCCGTATAAGTCGCAGAAATAGCCTTCCAGCCGTCATCAGTCTTATTGTCATCATCGTCACTACAAGCAGTGAAGAAACTCAATGCACAAAGCATCGTAAACACAAAAAATAGATTTTTCTTCATAATCTTCTTTTTAAACTTGAGTTCAAGTTATAAATGCAACTTTTTGGTACAGGATTAATAGCTGCATAAGTAATATTTTTTCAGAGAGAAAAGAGAGACAAATCCCTCTGTTCTCTGCTGAATGGATAATGTTACTATCTTTGTTTTTATTGTCCGTCCAAAGAAATAAAAGTTGTAGATGAGTAAACATATAACCGAAAAGCAAAGGTATGCAATTTCTAAGATGCTGCAAGTTCCTATGAGTAAAAAAGATATAGCTGAAGCTATTGGCGTTGATAAAAGTAGTATCTATAGGGAAATAAAACGCAATTGCGATATTCGTAGTGGAAAATACAACCCTGATCTTGCTCAAAGAAAGGCAGATAAACGTAAGGTTGAAAAGAAGCGAAAGGAGGTGTTTACACAAGCTATGAAGAAGCGTGTAAAAAAGCTTCTACGAAAGGATTTGAGCCCAGAGCAGATAGTGGGCAGAAGCCAAGTAGAAAATATAGCTATGGTATCTCACGAAACTATATATTGTTGGATATGGAATGATAAACGACAAGGTGGGGATCTCCATAAATATCTTAGAAGGCAAGGGCGAAAATATTCAAAGCGTGGTTCTAAAAACGCAGGTAGAGGATTTATTCCCAATAGGGTTGATATTGACCAGCGACCTTCAATAGTAGAGCAAAAAGAAAGATTTGGTGATTTAGAGATAGATACAATTATTGGAAAGAATCACAAAGGTGCTATTCTAACCATTAATGATAGAGCAACAAGCAGAGTCTGGATACGTAAGCTATCAGGGAAAGAAGCCATCCCTGTAGCAAAGATTACAGTATGGGCATTGCGAAAAGTAAAAAACTTAATACACACAATAACGGCTGATAATGGAAAAGAATTTGCAAAACACGAGGATATATCACAAAAACTAGATATTAATTTCTATTTTTGTAAGCCATACCACTCTTGGGAGCGTGGTGCCAATGAAAATACTAACGGTCTTATCAGGCAGTATATCCCAAAGGGTACGGACTTTAGTGAAGTAACCAACAAGCGTATTAAATGGATTGAAAACAATCTAAATAATAGACCTCGTAAAAGACTTGGATACCTCACACCAAACGAAAAATTTAAACAAATTATTAATATGAATTCCGTTGCATTTGTAACTTGAATTCAGCATTAAATTCCTCCAGGCCTTTTTCAAATACGGCAACAGCATCGGCCAATGAGCCATAAAATTCTCCACCCGAAGCATTTTTATGTCCGCCGCCATTGAAATAGCGGCTTGCAAACTGGTTGCAGGGGAAATCACCGACAGACCGAAGCGAAATCTTCACATAATCCTTATCTTCGCGAATAAAGACACTGAAAGCCACATTTTCGATGCTCAACGGCAGATTGACAAATCCCTCCGTATCACCCGTCACATAATGGAAACGGTTCATCTCTTCCAGCGAAAGCGTGATCAGAGCGGCATGTTGCTCCGGATAAACTTTCATTTTTTCATACAGAACGTATCCCATCATCCGTAAACGGCTTTCCGAATATACCTGGTTCACTTTCCGGTAGATCAAATCCTTATCGATACCTTTCTTGATCAGTTCGCTTATGATCGTATAAATTTCCGGCTTATTCGAATTGTAGGTAAACGAACCGGTATCCGTCATCATACCCGTATAAATACAAGCGGCACAATCTTTATTGATCAGGTCGAACATCCCCATACGACAGATGAAACGGAAAACCATTTCGCTCGTAGACGACATTTCAGGATATGACATCGTAACCCGGCAAAAATCAGCCGGATTCAGATGATGGTCGATCATCACTCTACGCCCCTCTGCCGCCACAACAGCCGGAGC